>Ga0207972_100011_pt1 | contig 233326 bp, 200 predicted proteins | sample LakWasMe75_LOW10_2_FD_183903 | JGI IMG/M metagenome (GOLD analysis project Ga0207972, IMG submission 183903) | Freshwater sediment methanotrophic microbial communities from Lake Washington under simulated oxygen tension - Sediment Metagenome... | ecosystem: Environmental > Aquatic > Freshwater...
TGCGCACTGCGCGCTCCCGAACCTCGGGTGAGAACTTGTTCGACGTCTTCATAGCTCCATCTTCTCAAGAGTTGGAGCCTCCTCAAAATCCGGGGCGATTCACTCCGTTTTCGACTTGGATTCTTGCCTCGTATCAAGGGGTGATCATGTTGATGTGCCGTCGCCGGTCGGATGGCAATTTATCGCTTCCCTTTTTCCGCATTGTCTGTGTAACATGTTGTCACAACTACTCGGATGACACATGAAATTCACGACCGTGCTGCTTACCTCCACTGCAATCATTCTCGGAGGGTGCTCCACCGCTGCAAAAGATATCGCCCCAACCTACGTGTCACCGATTCAATATCAGTCCTACGACTGCCAGCAGATTGAAGCGGAGAACGCCCGCCTGGTAAATCGGGTCAGCCAACTTGGCGGCCGTCTGGACGAAGCTGCTTCGAACGACAAAGCCATCGGTGTAGTGGGCGCTGTGCTGTTCTGGCCAGCATTGTTTGCCCTGGGCGGCACGAAGAATCAAGAAGCTGAGTACGCGCGAATCAAGGGCGAACACGACGCACTGCAGCAAGCTTCCATTCAAAAGAAGTGCGGTATGCAGCAGGCAAAGGACGCAGCGCCAGCGCCAGCTCCGGCGAAGGTCGAAGCTACACAGGTTGCTGCGGAGCCAGCGGCGGTGGCTACCGAAGACAAGAAATAACGGAGAGGCACATGATGAAGGCTGCAATCGCGCTATTTATTCTGTGCGCCACTCTTGGTGCTCATGCTCATTCAGGCGGGACTGACAGACAGGGGTGCCATGTGGATCACAAGACGGGGATGAAGCACTGTCATTAGACAGGCCTGTCAGAGGCCGAGATGGGAGGCGAGGAATGAAAAAAAGGGTAGTCGGATCTGTGTGGGGGATGTTCTTTCTCTGCTTTGGGCTAAATGCAGAGGCTGCTTGGAATAGCGGTAAAGATCAGGAGGGGCTCCCTTACACGTTCACTATCAACGACAGTGGCAATATGTTTGGGCAATGGTGTAGCAAAGAAGCAGAGGCTTGCTACTGGATGTTGGCCTCACAGCGTACCTGCGAGCCTGGCATTGAAATCCCTAGCGTTATCAACACTGAAGGCGGGGCGGTCGCTATCAGTCTCAAGTGTTTATCCAGCACCGTGATTGCCGGAAAGCTTTACTACCGCCTAGTTATGTCACCCTTTGAGACGGTGCGGTCTGCTTTACAGGGGCAGGCGCGGATCGCCATTGCAACGCCGATGCAGGATGTGACATTCACAGTTATGCGTTTCGACACGACCGGCGTGGACGCCGCATTAAGCCGTATGGACACGGCGAAGCGCATCTACTTTGAGACAGAGTCGAAAAAATCGACGAAGGACCAGAGACTTTGAGGTGCTTCGTAGCGGGGACTATGCGTAAATAGCCCAGCCCTTTTAGGTCTGCCATGGTCCTAGGCCGACCATCGTCGGGTGGTGCCTATCTTCCCTGTTGGCTACTATTCCTCGTCGGCCGTGCTACCTGCCGACACCCTCATTTTTTCAGCCCGACTCGCGCGGACTTTCTTTTTCGATACCCGTAAACACCAACAGCCACCTCCGGGTGGCTTTTTCATGACCCCTGCTACACGGGGGCATTATTACGGGCTCGTCTCCTACATAAGCAGGCAATGGCACCGCGCTCAATGGACTCTTTGCACAAGGAGCACCCCATGGTCACCGAACCTATCGATCACACGATCCCCGAGAAATCCCCCGTCCCTCCTGGTGATATGACGCCCAGCAAAGAGACTCCGACGTTTCCCTCGCAGAAACAGGTTCCAAACAACGATGACGCAGATCCTTACAAGGGCGAGGTAGAGGACGAGGATGACGACCCGATGGGCAGGCCGCCGAGGTTGTGAGCCTGCGCCAATGTTACTGAATGGAGCCTCGCTTGCTGAGTCTTTTGGCGAGGTGTTCGCACCCTGTGGTTTGGCCTACCGCCCTCCCTGAATGTGGGCAGAGCTGGTGACCTTCGCTTACAAATCGATCAGCAGGATTACAGGAGAATGCTCGCCACAGGGAGATCAAAGATGTATTTGGTAAGGCTATTTGGGTTTGCTTTGCTGCTCTTGTGCACTCAAGCTCACGCGACTTATACGGTCTACATGTACGAAAGTGGAGGCGATGTAATCGCCACTGGCGAAGGCAGCATCAACATAGCTGCTTTGACCTACGTCCCAGGTAACTTCACATCCAGCCCATTAACTGCGAGCGGCAACGGGCTTCTCTACATCGGAGGAAATGCCGGGGCAAATCAATTCGACAGATACAACGGAGTGACCGGCCCTGTCTCTTATGGCACTAACGCCGGGCCCATAAACCCCACCTCTACTACAGGCCCGTATACGGGGATCGTAGGTATCCAGTCATACCTTTTTGTGCCGCCAGGCTATGTATCTGGCTCTCCGTTGGCCTCGACAGGTGTCTGGGCCGGTACGACCCTTGCGGCCCTCCTCGCAACCCCTGGCAGGTACGCTTGGACATGGGGATCTGGCCCGACAGCCGATTCGTTTGTCCTTTACGTGGGTAGCCCGCCACCAGCACGAGGCATTCCGACCCTGTCCGAATGGTCTCTCATTGCCATGTCCATGGTTCTAGCTACGGTTGCCGGATGGCAAATGCGGCGACGCCAACGCTGACAAACGAGCCACCCACGGGTGATTTTTCATGCCCACTCGCCTCTGGCGGCCACAGCCTGGTGGGCCCTCCAGTCATTTTGCAAGGAGGGCTGCAGCCTCATCGGTGTTCCTGCCGTGAGCCGTGATTTGAGCAATCGCCGACTTCCCCTGCTCGAACGCACAGTCGTACATAGGTGAGCGAGATTTTTTCGAGCTTAATATCTTGTGAGTCTTCAACGACTGCGAAGTCGAGTATTGCGGTCGTCCGTGTCCACGTGACCGGAAGACCGCTATCGCTGCATGGCAGTCATTTCTCTGCCGCTTGAACTAGGCCGAAAGCTGCGCGCCAAAACACAGCCAGAGCAGTGCCATGGTGGACACCGAACTGAAGCAGATGGATGGGCCATAAAAAAGCGCCGGGCTTTCCCAAACCCGGCGCTCTCATTCCAGCAAACTTTGTCAAGCCAACTTGAACGGCAGCTCGCGCGGCGTCTTGCCCGTGATCTGCGCAATGGCATTGGCAAACGCCGGCGCCAGCGGCGGCAGGCCGGGTTCGCCCATGCCCTTCGGCGGATCGGCGCTGGGTACGATGTGCACCGTCACCTGCGGCATGTCGGTGATGCGGGCCACGGTGTAGTCGCCAAAGTTGCTCTGCTCCACCACGCCGTCCTTGAGCGTGATGGCTGCGCCCGGCAGGCAGGTGCCCAGCCCCATCAGCGCAGCGCCTTGCACCTGGGCTTCCACGCTCTTGGGGTTGACCACCAGGTTGCAGTGAACGCCGGCGGTGATGCTGTGCAGCTTGGGCGTGCCGTTTTTGACGGACGCCTCGACCACATAGGCCACCACCGACTCGAACGATTCGTGCACTGCCACGCCCCAGGCGCGGCCGGCGGCCAGCTTCTTCTTGCCGTAGCCGGACTGGGCGACAGCCAGTTGCAGCGCTGCCTTGTGGCGCGGGTGCTTGTCGCCCATCAGGGCCAGACGGTAGGCCACCGGGTCTTGCTTGGTGGTGCGGGCCACTTCGTCGATCAGCGTCTCCATGGCGTAGGCCGTGTGGGTGGAGCCCACGCTGCGCCACCACAGCACCGGCACGTTCACGTCCGGGTGGTGCACCGACAGCTTCATGGGCACGTCGTAGGGCTCTTTCATGCCTTCGATAGCCGTGGCGTCAATGCCGTTCTTGATCATGAAGGCCTCGAACGGCGAGCCCTTGGTGATGGACTGGCCGACGATGGTGTGGTCCCACGCCAGGATCTTGCCCTTGGCATCAAAACCGATCTCGGCGCGGTGCACGTGCATGGGGCGGTAGTAGCCGCCCTTGATGTCGTCCTCGCGGCTCCACAGCGTGCGCACCGGCGCGGTGATGCCGGCAGTGCGCGCGGCCTTGGCCACGCCGCAGGCCTCCACCACGTAGTCGCTGGTGGGGATGGCACGGCGGCCAAAGCCGCCACCGGCCATCTGCGTGTTGACCTTGACGTTCTGCGGCTGCAGGCCCAACGTCTTGGCGGCGGCCATCGCGTCCAGGCCGGGCATTTGGGTGCCCATCCACAGCTCCGCCTTGTCGCCGTCCAGCTTCACGGTGCAGTTGAGTGGTTCCATGGGCGCGTGCGCCAGGTACGGGAACACAAACTCGGCACTGATCTTGTGGGGTGCACCCGCCAGCGGCGCCATGTCGGCCTGCATGGCCACGTTGCCCGGCTTGGCAGCCAGTTCGCGGTACTGCGCCAGCAGCGCGGTGGTGTCGGGCTTGGTCACCGCGCTGGTGTCCCATTCCACCTTGAGGGCGTCGCGCCCCTGCTTGGCAGGCCAGTAGCCGTCAGCCACGATGGCAATGCCCTCGCCGCCCCGGTCGGTGGGCACGCGCAGCACGGCCTTTACGCCCTTGATGGCTTTGGCGGCGCTGTCGTCCAGCGACTTCACCTTGCCGCCAAACACGGGCGGGCGGGCCACCACGGCCGTCAGCATGCCGGGCAGACGCACGTCAATGCCGTAGTCCTGCTGGCCGCTCGACTTGGCCTTGGCATCCAGCCGCCCGGTGGGCTTGCCGATCAGGCGGAACTGCTTGGGGTCCTTCAAGGTGACTTTTTCAGGCACGGGCTGTTTCATGGCGGCTTCGGCCAACTGGCCGTAGCCCAGCTTCTTGCCGCCGGGGCCGACGACGAAGCCGTTGCTGGTGCGCAGGGCCGACGCGTCCACACCCCACTGTGCGGCAGCAGCACCGACCAGCATGGCCCGGGTGCGTGCGCCCAGTTCGCGGTACTGGGTATACGAGTTCTTGATGGAGTTGGAGCCGCCCGTGAGGTGCATGCCGAACGCAGGGTCGGCATAGGCCGGGTTGGCGTCGCCGTGCACGCTGCGCACCTTGCTCCAGTCGGCATCCAGTTCCTCGGCCAGGATCATGGGCAGGCCGGTTTGCACGCCCTGGCCAAAGTCAAGGCGGTTGATGGTAACGGTGACGGTGCCATCGGCATCAATGCGTACAAAGGCCGAGGGCTGCTCGTGCGGCTTGAGGCCTGCGGGCGCCGCAGCCGCCGCGCCCTGCGCAGCGGACACCAGCGGAAACGCGCCCAGCGCAAAGCCCGAGGCCGCAGACACCTTGAGAAAGGTGCGGCGCGCCACGCCGTCCGACGCATTCAATGCTTCCGAATTGATAGCGCCTTGCGCTTTATCCACTAGCGCCTGGAGGTGTTTTGGCATGAAATGCTGTGCCTGGCCCTGCAGGGCATGGGGTTCGAAGTGCATGGTGGTCTCCTTCAATCAGGCCAGGGTCTTGGCAGCGTCGTGGATGGCGGCGCGGATTCGCACGTAGGTGCCGCAGCGGCACACGTTGCCGGCCATGGCAGCGTCGATGTCGGCATCGGTGGGCTTCTTCTTGCCCTTGAGCAGCGCGGTGGCACTCATGATCTGGCCGCTCTGGCAGTAGCCGCACTGGGCCACGTCGTGCTTCACCCAGGCAGCATGCACGGCCTTGCCCACCTTGTCGTCGGCGGCGATGGCTTCAATGGTGGTGATCTTCTGGCCCGCTGCCGCCGAGATGGGCGTGATGCAGGACCGCACCGGCGCGCCGTTCAGGTGCACGGTGCACGCCCCGCACAACGCCTGGCCGCAGCCAAACTTGGTGCCGGTCATGCCCAGCGTGTCGCGCAGGGCCCAAAGGATGGGGGTGGATTCGTCGGCATCCACGGCCGTGTCTTTGCCGTTGATATTCAGGGTGGGCATCGGGGGACTCCTTGGGGTGAAGGTCAGCGCTCAAAAGCACAGCGCAATCGATAGGGCGGCGTGGGCAGAGGTTGAGCCGCTTTGTTGTTTTAAGAGAATAACCATTCGATTAAACCGCAAAAGCCAAGTTTTTGCAGCGACCCGGTTCAGGCCTTGATGGCGTCCCAGCAAAGCCCAAACGCCATCTGGTGCACGGCCTCATCGTCGGGCAGCACCTGGGTGCGGATCAGGTTGCCGGTCTCGCGCACCGAGCCCACCAGGCTGGCCGTGAGCAGCGGAATGGGCACGGCCTTCAGGATCTCCTGCTGCTGGCCTTCCTCCATCAGCGCAAAAAAACCCGCCATCAGCCGGGTCGAAAATTCGCGGTTGCCCTGGGTGAACCAGGGCGAGTTGTAGTACTGCTCCTGGAACACCACTTCGGCGTACTGATCCAGCCGATGGCGCAGCAGGTTGCCCCAGGCGCGGCGCACCCGTGCGCGGTAGGGCATGCCAGGTTCGATGCCGTCCATGATGCGCGCGGCCGTGACGGTCTTGGCGTCCTGGTACAGCTGGCTGATGAGTTCGTCCTTGGACGGGTAGTACACGTACAGCGTGCTCGTGGCCACGCCCGCTGCCCGGGCAATGTCGGCCAGGGTCAGGCCGCTCAGGCCCCGCTGGGCCACCAGTTCAAAGGTGGCCTGGGCAATGGCGCGCTGTTTTTCGTCGTCTTTGGGTTTCATCGGAACCAGGAATATAAACGAACATAAATTCGACCACTACCAAAGCCTATGCGCATGACTACAGCGCCCTGCCCTTGCGCAAAGCGCCATCGTACGAGGGATGCACAATCGTGGCCATGACCACGAACTCCATCGCCGACCTCCGCAAGAGCTACGAGCGCGCCGAACTCAACGAAGACGCCTCGCACGCTGCCCCCCTGCAGCAGTTTGACCAGTGGCTCAAGGAAGCCATCAGCGCCGAAGTGCCCGAGCCCAACGCCATGACCCTGGCCACCGTGGGCAGCGACCTGCGACCCAGCACCCGCATCGTGCTCATCAAGGGCTATGACGAGCGCGGCATCGTCTGGTTTACCAACTACGACAGCCGCAAGGGCCGCCAGATTGCGGGCAACCCGTTTGCAGCGCTGCAGTTTCACTGGGTGGAGCTGGAGCGTGTGGTGCGCATCGAAGGCGTGGTGGAGAAGGTCAGCGACGAAGAAAGCGACGAATACTTCCACAGCCGTCCACTGGATTCGCGCATCGGCGCCTGGGCCAGTCCGCAAAGCCAGGTGATTTCAGGCCGGGGTGTGCTGGTGGCCAACGCGGCCAAGTACGGTGCGCAATTCATGCTGAAACCGCCCCGCCCGCCGCACTGGGGCGGCTACCGCCTCAAGCCCGACCAGTGGGAGTTCTGGCAGGGGCGCAAGAGCCGTCTGCACGACCGGCTGCGCTACCGGCTGGACGCGGGCGAATGGGTGCGGGAGCGGCTGGCGCCCTGAATCGGGGCGGCTGGATCAGCCCGCTACCCAGCGGGTGACCGCCAAAATCACCACCGGCATGGTCACCAACCCCATGGCGGTGGACACCGCCACGCTGGCCGTCACCTCTTCTTCTGCCACGCGGTAGCGCTGCGAGAACAAAAACACGTTGGCCCCCACGGGCAGCGATGCCGCCACGATCATCACGGCCAGCGGCATGCCCGACAGGCCCAGCGCCCAGCCCATGCTGGCCAGCACCAGCGGGTGCACCACACATTTCACCAGCGCAATGCGCAGCGCGGCCTTGAACTGGTGGCCGACCTTGGTGAATGCCAGCGTCACCCCCACTAATAGCAGCGCAATCGGCCCCAGCGCCTGGCCCAGCAGTTGCAGGGGCTTGCCCACCACCTCGGGCACCACCAGCCCGGTCGGCGCAAACAGCAGGCCCGCAATGATGGGCAGCGGCACGGGGTGCACGATGCCGTTGCGAATGGCCTGCAGCACGGTGCGCCACATGGGCTGCTGCACCCCGCCCGGGCGCCCGGCATGTTCGCGCGCGGCCGCCAGCTCGAAAACCACCGTGGCCGCAGTCAGCAGGATGAGCGAGTGCACCGAGATCAGGGTGAACAGCGTGACCAGCCCTGCCTCGCCAAACACCAGGCCCACCAGCGGCACGCCGATCATCAGTGTGTTGCTGAAGGTGTTGGCCAACGCCCGCGCGGCGCCCAGCGTGTTGAAGCCCTGCACCGCCAATGAGGCCGCATAGACCACACCAAACGCCACAAAGTAGATGCCCACGGGGCCGAAGTTGAGGTCTTCCAGGTGCACCGTGCTCATGGTGCGAAACAGCAGCGCGGGCGTGAGCACCATGAACACGAGGTTGGCCAAGTCCTTGACGGATTCGGCACGTATCCAGCCGCGCCGCCCCACATAAAAGCCGATGGCAATGAACAGGATGACGGGGATCAGCGAGGTGAAGACAGGAGAGTTCACGGAGAAAAGCGCGCCAGGTCGGCAAGGGTGGGCGCCGATTGTCTCCCATGATCTCTTCCGACTTGGCGTGGTGTGTCTGGCGCACACCGATAAATTGCTATATTTTTCATAGCTATCAGCGCATATTGCCCTGGCGCTTGGCGCCGATTTCTTTAAAATCCCCTGGTCTGCACGCGCTAGGAGCGTATCTGCTGCGGCGCACGTGTGTCCGCCGACAGCAGGGCCAGCAGCCCTTGCAGGCCGTCTACCCGGTGGTCGGCCAGGGGCCAGGGTTCGACACCCGGCCGCACGGTCTGGACGGTGGTGGCCCCCAGCGCGCGCCCGGCCGCCAGCTCGGACAAGGGGTTATCGCCCACCACCAGCATCTGGCGGGGCGTGCAACCTTCGCGGGCCAGGATCTGTTCAAAAAATGCCCGCTTGCCATGCACCGCAGCGGTGGGCGGTGCGTCAATCGCGTCGATGAGGACTTGCTCGAACCAGGGGCGGATTCCCAGCGCATCGATCTTGCTGTCCTGCAGGCGCCGAAAGCCGCTGGTGACCAGGTAGCGCCGCAACGGAATGCAGGGCAGCAGGCCGATGTCGGCATAGCCATGCAGCGGCGCCCTGGCTTCCATCTGGCTGAACTGTTGCCACCCGGCCGCGCGCATGGCCGGCGTGAAATGGTGGCGCTGGGCCACCAGGTCGAACGCAGTGAACCAGCAGGCCTGCAGCGCCTGGTCCAGGGCCTGCGGGCTCAGCGCGCCCTGGTTGGCTTGCCGCACGGCCTCGAAAGCGGGCTCGAACAAGGGGCCCACCGCCCGCGCATCCATCAGGCAGTTGTCCAGGTCAAAAACAGCGACGGTGTAGTCCAGAGGCATGGCTCATCAAAAAGGGGGGTTAACAAAACGGCGTGGCGCATGGCAGGCGCATACCGGGCAAAAGCCGCGCACCTTATCCGGCCACCACGGATACGCCGTGGTCTGCCAGCGTTAGGCTGACCGGGGCGCCCACATCCAGCGGCAATTCCACCAGGGGCGACACCACAAAAATGGCGCCCAGGGCGCTGGCAAAGGTGTATTCCATGACGCTGCCCAGGTAGGTGCAGCGGATGACCCGCGCGGCCAGGCCTGCCGATGTGGCCGGGCCAATCACCCAGGCCTCCGGGCGCACGGCGATCTTGACCGGGCCGGTGGGCAGTGCGGCGGGTGACGGCACGCGCAGCGGGCCGAGTTGCGCATACCCGGTGGCAGCGGTGTTGCCCGGACTGGGCGCATGATTTTGGGCCGCGAACAGCATGGCCTCGCCCATGAAGCCGGCCACAAACTCGGAGGTCGGTTGCTCGTACAGCGCGCTGGGCGCGCCGCATTGGGCGATGGCGCCCCGGTCCATCACCACGATCTGGTCGCTGACGGCCAGAGCCTCCGACTGGTCGTGGGTGACATAGGCCACGGTGAGCTTCAGGCGCTGCTGCAGGGCTCGAATCTCCTCGCGCATGGCGCGACGCAGGCGGGCGTCCAGGTTGGACAGGGGTTCGTCGAACAGCAGCACGGCGGGCTCCAGCGCCAGCGCGCGGGCCAGCGCCACGCGCTGCTGCTGCCCGCCCGACAGCTCGTGCGGCCTGCGCTGGTCCAAGCCATGCAGGCCCACGGTGTCGAGCATGGCGCGCGCCTTGTCGCGCACCTGCTGCCTGCCCAGGCCCGACAAATGCAGGCCGTAGACCACGTTGTCGATGACGTTCATGTGCGGAAACAGCGCGTAGTTCTGGAACACCAGGCTCACATTGCGCTGCGCCGGGCCGAGGGGGGTGACATCCTGCCCGTCGATGAAGATGCGGCCCGATGTGGGCGATTCGAGCCCGGCAATCAGGCGCAGCGTGGTCGTCTTGCCGCAGCCCGATGGCCCGAGGATGGTCGTGAGCGTGCCGCGCGGTACGCTGAAGCTGATATGGTCCACCACCAGCGGAGCGTCGGGCGACGAGCCGTAGCGCTTGCTGACATCCCGGAACTCGATGCCATGCACGGCTGGTGTCTCAGAGGGGGGCGTCACGGGCATCTCATTCTTCCCATGCCACGACAGCATCCACGCCGATGACCTGCCCCGCATCCATGCGGTTGAACAGCGTGACCTGCGCGCCCATCGCCTCGGCAATCTGCCGGCAAATCGACAAGCCCAGCCCCACCCCGCCCTGCCCGGCCGAAAACGGCTGGAACAATCGCTGCCGCACAGCGTCATCGATGCCGGGACCCTCGTCCCACACCAGCACCTCGCGCCGCCCTGTGCTATCGCGCAGCAGCACGCCCAGACGCCCATGGGTGGGCGTGTGGTGGATGGCGTTGGCCAGCAGGTTGCGCATCAGCTCGCCCAGCAGCGCCGCGTCGCCGGGTGCCCACAACGTGTCGGGACCCTCCAGCGCAAAGTCGAGCCGCTTGGCCGCAATCAGCGGGGCCAGCTCCATCACGGCCTCGCGGGCAATCGCGTTCAGGTCCACGCTGGGCAGCTCGCCCATGCGCTTGAGCTGCTCCACCTTGCTCAGGCTGAGCAACTGGTTGGCCAGCCCCGAGGCGCGATCCACGGTGTGCAGCATCTGCTGTAGCGCATCGCCTACCAACATGTCGCCTGCCATGGCGGCCTGCAACTGAGTGCGCAGCACGGCCATGGGGGTGCGCAGCTGGTGGGTGGCATCAGCCAGAAAGCGCCGCTGCTCCTCGATCCAGCGGCTCTGGCTGTGTTGCAGCTCGGCAAAATGCTGCACGGCGGGCGCGAGTTCTGACGGGCCTTCGTAGATGCGCTCTGCCGTGCCCGCGACGTCGGTGCTTAGCGGCCGCATCAGCGACACATCCGCATGCCGCAGCCATCCCGACGCTGCCCGTGCCAGCAACACCGCCACGGCGGTCATGGCCAGTGCCACCAGAAGCACCCACCACAGGCCCGAGCCGCCGGCCAGCAAGCTGTGCGCACCGGGCAGACGCTCGCCCAGCGGGCGCGCCACCTGGCGCACCACGGGCGCAGCTGCAGCTTGCCCCCCCTTCGCCACAGTGGGCTGGTACAGGGTCACGGCCACCCGCACCAGCTGGTCGCCCACCTGCGCCAGGTAGAAGTGCACGGCACCCGGGTCACGTACTGCCTCGGTAGGGGGCACACGCGGCAGGTCAGCGCTGCCCGCCAGGCGTTCGCCGTCCAGATTGCTCTCGCGGTACCAGACGCCGGGCGCTGGCTGGGCAGACAAAGATGGGGCCGGGTCTTCGGACCAACCTGCAGGCCAGTGCGCCAGCGCCTGGCGCAGGGCCTCGTCCTGCGCGGCGGCGTCATGCTGCGCCTGATAGGCCCATTGCACCGCGCAGATCACGGCCACCAGCGCCCACAGCGGCACCAGCCAGCCCACCAGCAGCCACCGCTGCAACGAGCCGCCACGCGGCCTCCAGGGCCGCCGCTGCCACCACCGCAGCGTCACCGGGCCACCCCGCCTTTGTCGGATTTTTCGGCTTTGTCCGTCTTGTGGGCGGCCATGCTGTCGGCGTCGCACAGCAGGTAACCCACGCCGCGCAAGGTCACGATCTCGGCGTTAGTGCCAACCAGCTTCTTGCGCAGCCGGTGCACCACCACTTCCACCGCGTCGGCTTGCACCTGCTCGTCCGTGTTGGCAAAAACCTGGGTGCGCAGCTCTTCCTTGCTGACCACCCGGTCCACGCGCGACATCAGCAGCCGCAGCAGTTCGGACTCCCGCTGCGACAGCTCCAGCGGCAAGGCATCGTTGTAGAACACGCCGCTGCCCGGCTCGCGGTACAGCGCCCCGCAGCGCAATTGCCCGTCCCGCCCCACGCGGCGCGTGAGGGCCCGCAGCCGCGCTACCAGCTCGTCCAGGTCAAACGGCTTGGCCAGGTAATCATCGGCCCCGGCCTCCAGTCCTGCCACCCGGTCTGTGACGGCCGCGCGGGCCGTCAACGCCAGCACTGGCGTGGTGCTGCCGCCATCGCGCAGGCGCCGCAGCACCTCCAGCCCATCCAGGCCCGGCAGCGACAGGTCGAGCGTGATCACGTCAAACGCGGTGCGCCGCGCGGCCGCCAGGGCCTCCTTGCCATCGGCACAGCACAACACCTCGAACCCACGCGCCACCAGGCTGCGGCTCAGGGCCCCGGCCAGATCAAAATCGTCCTCGACCAACAGCAGTTTCATCCCCCGATCATGCCGCCTGCGGCAGACCCGGGCCACTGTGCTTCTACGGACAGGCGATGAAAGGGAAGCGAAAGGCGGGTTCGTCCTTCTGCGGCGGGCCGCTGTACAGTGAGGTCCAGCCTTCTGGAATCCGCCGCCATGAGATCACCTTCAACTCAGCCCGCGCTGTCAGGCACTTGCCGAAAGACCTTGCAACTGCTGGCAGCTGCACTGGCCCTGTGCACGGTGCTGCCCGCCCAGGCCTCGCAGTCCTTGCGCTGCAATGGTTCGCTGGTGGGCAAGGGAGACTCTCCGGTGACCTTGCTCCAAAAATGTGGTGACCCCATCTACCGCCAGGGCGTGTGCGTTTCCATGTTGCAGCTGGGCTGGGTGGTGACGCCCTACCGTCCGGGCAGCCCCGCAGCGGTGCTGGCCAACCAGTGCGTACCCATGGAAGAGTGGACGTACGACCGGGGGCCAGGTACCTTCTTGGGGGTAGTTCGCATATACAACGGCGCCATCGAATCCGTGCGCGACGGCGATCGCAGCAGGTAGTGGGGCCCGCTGGCCCTCCTGGCTGTTTGAACAGGTTCTTAAATGCGCTGGCGGGCGGTCAACCTTCAGGAAATCGCAGCGACGACGATGCTGGATTCGTCAAAAACCGCCTTGGCCTTCTGGCCCGCCCGGATCTTCGCGCCTGCAGCAGCAAAGCCCACCAGCTGGACGCCGCTGGGCAGCTGCAGCACCACCTCGGGGGCTGCACCGCGAGCGACACTCCGCACCACCCCTGCCATGGCATTGCCTGCGGGACTTGCTGGGTCCGGGGCTACCTGAACCGCTGTCGCCTTGCACAGCGCCAGCACACCCAGCCCGGCCTTCAAACCCAACAACTGTGCACTGACCCGGGTGATGGAAGCGTGCAGCGCCTGCCCATCCGCCAGCAGCAGCTGCACACGTACCTGCCCGCCCACGGCCCGCACCTTGCCCACGGTGCAAGGAAACTGGTTGCGCATGCTGGTGCGCAAAGCCAGTGCGGCCCGGCCGGTCGCTGCGTCGTCGTCGCTGTGCAGTCGGCTCAGCACCTGCAGGCGCGCGGCGGCCAGCGCGTGGGCGGCTTGCAGCACCCGCTGGCCGGCCGGGGTCAGTGCAGCCCCGCCGCCGCCGGTGCCGCCCACCACTTTCTCCACCAGTGGCACGCCGGCCAGGTTGGTCAGCGTCTCCAGCGCCTGCCAGGCGGCCTTGTAGCTCACGCCCGCACCCCGCGCCGCCTCGGAAATGGAGCCCACCTCGCCGATGCGGCGCAGGATGTCGATGCGTTTGTCCGTGGCCTCGTGACCCAGCACATCGGCCAGTGGCAGGGAAGAATTGCTCATGCGGGCATGTTAACTGCGCAGTGCCGGCGTTTGCGGTACCGCTGTTCATCAGTAGAATAGCGAAGCAGCGGCCATGCTACAGTCCCGCTATTCCAATGAAGAATAGCGAGGTTGTTGTGAAGCGTTTCCTGTTGTCCCTGGCTGCATGCTTGACGGTGGCGGTTTCGGCCCATGCGGGCGAGGTGTCGGTGGCCGTGGCGGCCAACTTCACGGCCCCGATGCAAAAGATTGCCAGCCTGTTCGAGCAGGACACCGGCCACAAGGCCACGCTGGCTTTTGGCTCTACCGGGCGGTTCTATGCGCAGATCAAGAACGGCGCGCCGTTTGACCTGCTGCTGTCCGCCGACGACGAAACCCCGACCAAGTTGGCCAAGGAAGGCCTGGCGGTCGATGCCAGCCGCTTTACCTACGCCATTGGCAAGCTGGCCCTGTGGAGCAAGCAGCCCGGCTTGGTGGATGCACAGGGCCAGGTGCTCAAATCCGGCACCTTCGACAAGATCGCGGTAGCCGACCCCAAGCTCGCCCCCTACGGTGCTGCCGCAGTGGAAGTGATGACCCAACTGGGCGTGCTGAACACCCTGCGGCCCAAGTTTGTACAGGGCGAGAACATTGCCCAGACCCACCAGTTCGTCGCCACCCAGAATGCCCAGCTCGGTTTTGTCGCCATGTCGCAGGTGATGGCCGATGGCCGCCTGGTGGAGGGCTCGGTGTGGGCCGTCCCTGCAACGCTCTACTCCCCTTTGCGCCAGGACGCCTTGCTGCTCAACAAGGGCCAGGGCAACGCCGCGGCGGCCGCGTTACTGCAATACCTCAAGGGTGACAAGGCGCGGGCGGTGATCCGTGGCTATGGCTACGAGCACTGAGATACTCACACACCCTCTCTGCCACCGTCTTTTTCCGCCATGCCCCTGGGCCCTGAAGCACTGCAAGCCGTCTGGCTGACCCTGCAGCTCGCCACCCTCACCACCCTCGTGCTGCTGCTGATCGCCACGCCCCTGGCCTGGTGGCTGTCGAAAACGCAGTCCTGGTGGAAGGGGCCGGTGGGCGCCTTTGTGACCCTGCCGCTGGTGCTGCCGCCTTCGGTGCTCGGCTTTTACCTGCTGGTGGCCATGGGGCCTGCCGGGCCGCTGGGGCAGTTCACGCAGGCCATGGGCTGGGGCCTGCTGTCGTTCACCTTCACAGGGCTGGTGATGGGCTCAGTGGTGTTCTCCATGCCGTTTGCAGTGCAACCCCTGCAGCACGCCTTCGAGTCCATGGGTCGCCGCCCGATGGAGGTAGCCGCCACCTTGCGGGCCAGCCCGCTGGATGCGTTTTTCACGGTCGCGTTGCCGCAGGCCCGCACCGGCCTGCTCACCGCAGCCATCCTGAGTTTTGCCCACACGGTGGGCGAGTTTGGCGTGGTGCTGATGATCGGCGGCAACATCCCAGGCAAGACGCGGGTGGTCTCCACCCAGATCTACGGCCACGTAGAGGCCATGGAATACGCCCAGGCGCACTGGCTGGCGGGCGGCATGGTGCTGTTCTCGTTTGTGGTGCTGCTGTGCCTGGCACTGCTCAAGAACCGTGGCTCGCGGGTGCTGCCATGAGTGCGCACGGCGACCTGCGCATCCGGCTCGCGCTGCCGCGTGCCGACTTTGAACTGAATGTGGACTTGCACCTGCCCGGTAGCGGCATCACGGTGCTGTTCGGCGCATCGGGCTCGGGCAAGACCAGCGTGCTGCGCTGTGTGGCGGGGTTGGAGCGCGCACGCCCTGGCCTGGTGGCCGTGGCCGGCGAGGTGTGGCAGGACGATGCCGCCCAGGTGTTTCTGCCCACGCACCAGCGGGCGCTGGGCTATGTGTTTCAGGAGGCCAGCTTGTTCGAGCACCTGGACGTGCTGGGCAACCTGCGGTATGGCCTGAAGCGCGCCCGGTCTGCGCAGGCCGAGGCCACACTGCAGGCCGCCATCGAGCTACTGGGCATCGGCCACCTGTTGCAGCGCCGGCCAGGCCAGCTGTCGGGCGGCGAACGCCAACGGGTGGCCATTGCCCGTGCTTTGGCAACTTCGCCCCGCCTTCTGCTGCTGGACGAACCCATGGCCGCCCTTGACCTGGCGCGGCGCCAGGAGATCATGCCCTGGCTGGAACGCCTGCGCGATGAGCTGCACATTCCCATGTTGTATGTCACACACTCTGCCGACGAACTGGCGCGGCTGGCCGACCACCTGGTGGTACTGGAGGGTGGACAGGTCAAGGCAGCCGGACCGGTGGACCAGGTGCTGTCGTCCGTGCAACTGCCGGTGGTGCTGGGCGACGACGCGGGAGCGCTGCTGCGCGGCCAGGTGCTGGAGCGGGACACGGCCTGGCACCTGGCGCGTGTGGGCTTTGCAGGTGGCTCCATGTGGTTGCGCGACAGCGGCCTGCCCGTGGGCCAGTCGGTACGGCTGCGGGTTTTGGCCCGCGATGTGAGCCTGACGGTGCAGGAGCCCATGCAGACCAGCATCCAGAACCACCTGCCCTGCGTGATCGACTCCATAGCGCCCGACGCACACCCTTCGCAGGCGCTGGTGCGGCTGCGCTGTGGCGAGTCATTTTTGCTGGCGCGGGTCACCCACCGTTCCCTGCACGCGCTGGGCGTAGCACCCGGCAGCACGGTGTGGGCCCAGGTCAAATCGGTGGCGATTGTTCCTTGAGCCGGCCGCTTGCGGCCCTGCAGCCCGAATCAGCACGCCCTCGCCAGGCGTGGCCACGACGCCTTATTGGGTCACACACACGCCCAATGACTGACTTTTGGCCCGGTACATGGCAGTGTCTGCCGCGCGCAGGTAGTCGTCGACGGTTGCCAGCCTGGATGCGCTGCTGACCAACCCGATACTCGCGCCACTGATCACGGTGTGTTCGCCAATCACATAGGGCGCAGCAAGCGCGGCCGCGATCTGCTGGGCGCGTTGGCTGGCTTCAGCGAGATCAATGGACTCCAAAAGCACATTGAACTCGTCGCCACTCATGCGCGCGACCAGATCCACCGCTCGCACGCAGGATTCGAGCCGCCGCGCCACCTGCTGCAATAGCTGGTCGCCCACATGGTGTCCGTAGCAGTCGTTGACCGCCTTGAACCCGTTGAGGTCCAGCAGCAGCACGGCGAACATCGTGGCTCCACCGCGCGTCGGCACGCCATCACCGTTCTCCGCCTCAATCTGGTGCAGCGCGATCAGTTGCGCAAGGCGGTCGTGGAACAGCGGCCGGCCGGGCAAATTGGTCAGCGCGTCGTAGGAGCTGCCGCGCTCGGCCAGATCGCTCAACGAGCCTGCCATGCGCACCGCAACGCCCTCTTCGAACTCGGCGAGCCCGCGCCAATTGACCCATACCAGCCGTCCCGCTCCGTGGAACGCGCGGAAGTCCACCGAAAAATTCGCGCTGCTTCCGGACAGGTGCCTGCTGTAGGCCTCCTGCACGCGAGCGCGATCCTCGCGGTCGATGAGTTGCTCCAGAAAGCGCCAGCCGCCCTCATAGACATGATCGCGACTACCCAGCCCCACGATCTGGAGAAAGCGCCCCGACACATGCAGGGTGTCCGTGCGCAAGTCCCAGTACCAGATGCCGTCATTGGAGCCGCGCGTCGCCAGCGAATAGCGGTTTTCGGAGCGCAGCAATTCAAGCTCGGTGTTCTTCTCCTGGGTAACGTCGATCATCAGGCCGATCATGCGGTTCGGCCGGCCGGGTTCGACCACCGCGCGGCACAGGTCACGCACCCACACGACCTTGCCCGACTTGGCAATCAGCCGGTAGCTCATCTCGTAGGCGTGGCTGTGCGTGGCGTTGTAAGCGGCATCGTCGATGCGCAGGGCCTCCTCCAGATCATCGGGATGCACATGCGCCCGCCAGAAGCCCGGGTCGGCCCGCCACTCCTCGACGGAGTAGCCGAACAAGCGTTCGACCTGCGGGCTCAGAAAGGTGTTGCCCACGCCAATTTCAGCTTCCCACACCACGCCGTCAATGGTTTCTAGCAAGCGCAGAAAGCGCTGGCGCACCTCCACCAGCACCTGCTCGGTGACCTCGGTGATCTCGATCAGGACACCCTGGCGGCTGATCACCCGCTCCCCCGCATCCGTTTCCGGATGGAACTGCAGACGCACCCACCGGTAGTCCCCGTCGGCAAAGCGCAGGCGGAACACCGGCATACCCGAACGCATGGTGCCGATGTCGTCGGGATGCACGAACTCCAGCAAAGACCTGCCCAGAGCGGCTTCCACCGAATGGCCGGTGAGCTTGTGCCACGCCGGGTTCAGATAGGTGATCTCCCACAGCGCATCGGTCTGCACCACCGCCTCAGGGAGCAGTTGCAACAGGTTTGCGGACGGCGTGGGAGTGGTGGGCATGCAGGGATATCGCAAAACAGGTCAGAGACATGCAGGGCCGCGCTGAACAAGTCCTTCACGTGTCGCGCAGCCGGCTTGGGGCGGCCTGCCGGGGAGCCAATCCCGTTCCAGCATCGGGCCTACGCGATCACGGGGACTCAGGCGACGGTACCTTCACGGATCGAAAAATCAACCATGTGAACCAAGTATGGCATGCATCCAAGTCCTCCCTGGTCCGGCTGGTTAGGAGCCTGAAGGTTCGCGAGCCAGCAACGCCCTCCCCCGCGCTGGCTCACGCACGCCACGACGGCATCAACCGTCAGAACGCCACCTTCACCCCCAGCGTGATGTTGCGGCCCATCAGCGGCGCAGCGGTCTTGATGAACGAGGTGTGTGCATAGGCCAGGCGGTCCGTGAGGTTGTTGGCCTTCAGGTACACCTGCCAGGGCGTGCCGCTGCTGAACTGGCCGTTGTAGCTCACGCCCAGGTTCAGCATGCCGTAGCCGGGCGTGGCGGTTTCAAAGTCGGCCACGCGGTTCTGGCGGGCCACCTGCACCCATTCCACCTGCCCTTCCCACGCCTGCCAGTTGGCGTCCAGCCGCACACCGGCGCGAGTGGCCGGGATGCGCGGCAGCAGGCCGCCACCGTTCAGCTTGGCGCGCACGGTGTCGCCAAACAGCGTGATGCCCAGATTGCGCGTGAGGCGCTGGCGCACCTGGCCTTCGATGCCGGTGAAAGTGGCGTCGGCCTGGCTGTACTGCAGCAGCTGCAGGCCGTCCAGCTCGTCCAAGATGTGGCCGTAGATGTAGTTATTGATGCGGTTGCGGAACACGCTCACGCCAAAGGTGGTGTCGCCACTGGTCTTCTTCAGGCTCACATCGATGTTCTGCGAGATTTCGGAGCGCAGGTCGGCATTGCCGCGTTCGTACGTGCTGGTGGCCATGTGCAGGCCTTGGGCGTACAGCTCTTCGGCCGACGGGGCACGGCTGGCGCGGGTGAACGAGGTGCCCACCTGGTAGCCGGGCGTGAACTTCCACACCGCGCCCAGCGATGCCGACGTGCCGTTGTGGCTGCGCTCGATGCCGCTGGTCTGGGCCTCGGCCGTCTGGCGGTCGTGGCGCAGGGCGGCTTCAAAGCGCCAGTCGTTCCAGCGGTACTCCTCCAGCACGAAGAGGCCTGTCTTGCGGGTCACGGTGGGCTGCACATAGGCCTCCTCGCCCTCAGCGCTGAACTTGCGCTGCGAGGTCTGCAGGCCAATTACGCCCTTGAAGCCGCCGATGGGCTCGTGTTGCAGCTCCACGCGTGTGTCGTAGGCCTTGTTCTTGAAGGTCGTGCTGATGGCGCCGTCTTCGACCTCATCATGTTTGTAGTCGGTGACGCCCGCCCGCAGCCGCAGGGCAGAGAAGCCCGCAAACGGGTTGCGCAGCTCGCCACGCATGTCAAAGCGCTCGCTGCGCAAGTCCACCACCGGCACATCGCCTGCCGCAGCGTCATGGTCATGGTCATGGCCGTCGGCTTCGTCGTCTGCATGGGCGCCGCAATGCAGGTGGTCGCCATGGGTGTGGCAGCCGTCAAAGCTGTGGTTGTGGCCGGGCAGACCGTATTTGGCGGCCTGGCGGGTGTAGGCCGCCCCCAGGTAGCCCTGGTCGCCCACCCACGACAGGCCCACGCTGCCAGTGTCGGTGCGGTTGAAGCTGCCCAGCACCTTGCTGCCGCCCGACCAGCCCTTGCCCACGCGGTAGTCGCCCGCGTCCCGCGCCACGCCTTCGACATGCACAGCCAGGTTGCCCGCACCGCCGGTCAGCGAAAAGGCCCCTGCGCCCTCGCCCGCCCCCGAGTTGGCGCGCAGCTCGGCGCTGCCTTCGTAGCCCTTTTGCGGGATGGCGGTGGGCACCTTGCCGTCCAGCACGTTGACCACGCCGCCCACGGCGCCGTTGCCATAGACCAGCGCCGAGGGGCCGCGCAGTACCTCGATCTGCGTGGCCAGCAGCGGCTCGGACACCACGGCGTGGTCGGGGCTGATGGTGGAGGCGTCGTGCAGCTCGGCGCCATCGCTCAGCACCTTGACGCGCGGGCCGTCCATGCCGCGGATGATGGGGCGGCTGGCGCCCGCGCCAAAGTGACTGCTAGTGATGCCGGGCTCGCTGTTCAGCGTTTCGCCCAGCGTGGCCTCGCGGCGGCGCACCAGTTCATCGCCTTCCAGCACGGTGGCGGGGGTGGTCATGTCGCTGGCGCCCAATTGCAGGCCGCTGGCCGACACGGTGACAGCGGGCAGGCTGGGTGCGGCGTCCGCCGCCGCAGCGGGCGCGGGCGCAGTCTGCGCCTGGGTGGCAACGCTGGTGCCCGACAGCGCCAGCAGGGTTGCCAGGGCCACGGGGTGGAGGGCCGGACGGGCACGGCGGGAAATATAGCGGTGGGTAGAAAAGGTGTGGGTCATGGTGGTGGCCTGCAACAAGGCATGCGCGGCGCTGGCGGTGCTAACGCGCCTGCGCATGCCGACCCGCGCCCCCGGCGCGAGTTGATGAATAAAAACCGCTGCAAGCGCTAGTGAAATATGCGCAAGCAGCTATGAAAACAGGAGTGATGATGGACGCGCCGTGGTACGGCCGTTGGCAGCCGCCAGCTCAGCCTGCGTATTGCGGCCTGCAGACCGCGCCTCTCGCCAGCAGGCACAACACCGCCGCGTTGCCCTGCAAGGCACACAGCGGGTACGCCGACTGAGAAGGTGGGGCTAGGGACCCTCTGCACAAATCAGCGCGCCGTGTGCATCAGCGGGCTCGGGCGGTCTGCCGCGTTGCAAATACTCGCAATAGCTACCGCTATTGCTGCGTTTTGCGCCTTGCAGCCCTTCCCGATCCGCTGCGCCCACTTGCCGCTTGATTTGTGCAGAGGGTCCCTAGAGGTGCGCTGCGCGTCAGGCGACCGGCGGGCCGCGCGCGTGGAACAGCGCAATGTGGGGTGTGCTCGCCCGCCCCGCCGCGTGCACGGGGGGCGGCAGGGGCGCATCGGCCGCAGGCAGCGCCAGCGGGGCGGCATGCAATGCGTCGCCCAGCGCCAGCTGGTCGAGCAACAGGCAGTCCACCGGCGCGTGGTGGGCCAGCAGATACGGCAGCCATAGACTGTGGCCCGGTGCGGCAGCGAGCTGCGCATTGGGGGCTGGGTCCGACGCCAGCTGTCCGGGCAGCGACGACGGCGCGGCCAGCAGCCCGGCATGGGCCTGGTCCAGGGCGCCGCCGTGCACCACCTGGTGCAGCCGCCCCAGCGTGGGCACGACCACCAGCGCCAGCAGCAGCCACGCCAACGCCACGCGCCGCACCACAGCGCTGCGCAGGGCGGCGGACGGCAGGTACTGGGGGCGAAGGAGCGCGCGGGTCACGTCAGGAACAAAAGGGAAAAGGATTGCGGCAGAGGCTGCAGCGGCAAAAGCCGTGGATTATTTCACCGGCACTGCGTCCACCACGCGGTAGTACAGGCCATATTGATCATTGGGGAGCACAGTGAACTTGCCTTCCACCACCACGGGCTCCAGCGAATAGCGCACGGGTGTCTTGGCCTTGACCTCAACCATGCTCTCGGGCCCGCCCGGCGTGCAGAACGAGCAGGTCAGCGGCACGGAGGTAAGGATGAAGTGCGTCTGCGTCGGCTTGGCGTCCAGCGGCACCATGAAGCCCTGGATGCGCTGCGTGGTCTTGTCCATGCCCTTCTGGGCGTCGTTGAACACGGGCAGGATGCCGTCCTTGGTGGTCTTCTTGCTCAGGTCGGTCAGCACCGACCAGGGCACCACATCGTTGCGCTGGGGCAGTGGCGCAATCGGGCTGTTGGGGCTGTGGTAGCCCGCACCCGACCCCGCAGGCACCGCAGTGCCCGCGCCAGTAGGCAGGGGCGACGACAGCACCGGCGCCGCCGCCGCGCCTTCTTTGGCGCGCTCAAAAGCGCCCGGCGCGGGCTTCGTGGCGGCGCTTTGCTGCGCATGTGCACCGCCTGCCAAAAACAGCGCGGCGGCAATACAAGCCAGGCGAGCCATTCGGCCAGTGACGGGCAAAGGGTTCAGGGTGCATGGCATGGCGGGAACTCCGGGCGAACAAGCTTCAAGACAAACAGGCGCTCAGTGCGCGTGCTTAATGCCGCAGTATTTTCCGATGGCCAGGTTCCGGCACGCCGCCTGCAGGTCTTTCTGGCACTGGTCGTGGCCCTTGCCGGATTCCAGGCACTTGGCAGCCGCCTCGTGCGCTGCGGCCATCGCACGGTGGCGGGCGATGTCTTCCTGGGTGTCCTTGTCGTTGTGGGCTTGCGCGTGGGCGAGTGCCCCGACGAGGAGCATGGGGGCCAGGGCGAGCGCGGAGATGAGGTGCTTCATGGTGGGTCCTTCCAGGTGATTCAGAGAATTGGGTTAAACAAAAACGGGGGTGTTCAACGGGACGGTCATGGCTGGCTGAGCAAGTCGGCCACATCGGTCCGGTAGGCCTGCATCGCCGGCAGCAGCGCGGCCACCGCCGCCACGCCTGCGGCCAGCAGTGGCACCCCCGCTTCGGCGGGCAGCCAGATCCAGCCCGTCACCGGTAGCAAGCCCTGCGCCTGCAATGCCCAGCCCAGGGCCTGCGCCAGGCCGTGGCCCAGCAGCAGCCCCAGCATGGACGCGAGCGCGGCCAGCCACAGCGCCTCCCACAGCACCAGCCCGGCCACGCGGCCCGGGGGTGCGCCCAGCATGCGCAGCATGGCCAGGTCAGCGCGGCGCTCGCGCACGGCATTCCACAAGGCGATGAACACACTGAGCGCGGCCACGGCCAGCAGCACGCCGCCAAAGGCGCGCAGCACGTCGGCACCCACGCCCAACAGGCGCAGCAGGCGTGTGACTTCGATAGCTGGCGCCGCCGCCTGCATCGACGTGCCGCCGTTGATCAGGCGCGGCAGCGTGATGGCCGCCATGGGTGTGCGGTAGCGCACCAGGGCCACGGTCACCTCGCGCTCTTCCTTCAGGATTTCCAGGTCTTCGGCATCGTTGGCCGTGGCGGTCTCGTGCACCATCCAGACGGATTCGGTACTGGTCAGGATCAGCCGGTCCAGCACACAGCCGCAGGGCGCGAGCACGCCGCTCACGCGATAGGGGTGGTCGCCGTGCGCATGCCCTCCTCCACCCAGGCCGTGGCTGCCGATGAAGGTGGCGCCGACCAGCGGCGCGCCTTGGTGGCTGGCTTTGACAATGCCCCGCGCCACGCTGGCGCCCAGCACCGCGTCCATCGGCTGCTGCCACAGCGCGCCTTCGGCCAGCGTGGCCCCGTAGTGCGTGATGTAGTCCCGCGTGGTGCCCACAATGCGAAAGCCCTGGTAGCTGTCGCCAAGGCTGAGCGGGATGACCTGCGCCACCAGCGGGTTCTTCTGCAGCGTCTGCACCTCTTGCAGCGGGATATTGCCCGTGGGCACATCGATGTGGAACACGCCCGCCAGGATGAGCTGCAGCGGGCTGCCCTTGGCGCCCACCACGAGGTCGATGCCGCTCAGGTCGCGCTCGAACGCCTTGTCGAGCTGCGTGGCCACCAGCAGCACCAGCGTGATGGCGGCGAGGCCCAGCGTGAGCACCAGCAGGTTGAGCACGGCCGCCAGCGGGCGGGACCAGAGGTAATGCCAGGACAGGCGGGCGAGCTTGAATACTCCTGAATTCATAGCTGCTCAGACATATTCAACCGGCGCTCTGTGCCGATTTCATTCAAATCCAGGGTCTGGACACCCGCCAGGGCGGACACCACACGCTGGTCATGCGTGGCAATCACCAGGCTGGCGTCGCAGGCCGCAGCACTCTGCTGCAGCAACGCCAGCGCATCCGCAGCGGCCTCGTCGTCCAGGCTGGCCGTGGGCTCATCGGCCAGCAGCACTTGCGGCGCCAGCAGCACGGCCCGCGCCAGTGCCACGCGCTGCGCTTGCCCGCCCGAAAGCTGGTGCGGCCTGCGCTCGGCCAGTTCGGCCACTCCCACTTGGTTGAGTGCGCGGTGGATGGCCGCATCGTCGCGCGGCAGCCCGGCCGCAAAGTACGCCAGCGCCAGGTTGTCCGCCACGGTGAGTGCGCTGCTGAGGTACAGCTTCTGCGGCAAAAAGCCGATGTTGCGGGCGCGCCAGGCATCAATCTCGGCCCCACGCTGAGTGCCCAGTTGGGTGCCCGCCACAAACAGGTCACCTCCGCTGGCACCGCGCAGCCCCGCCATCAGCGCCAGCCAGGTCGATTTGCCGGTGCCCGAGCGCCCACGCAGCAGCAGCGTGCCGCCCTGGCGGAGGTCAACATCCGGAAAGCGCAGCGGCGCCGCGCCAGCCGTGGCATAGGTGTAGGAAAGCCCCCGGGTACGGATCATGCGGCGGCACCCTCTGCCGAGTGCGCACAGTCGGCACAGCGTCCGTGCACGGCAACGTCCACCGCCAGGCTCTCATGCCCTGCAGTGGCCAGCGCCTGCAGCACCTGCCGGAGGGCCTTTTGCACCTTGGCCGAACCCTGCGACAGGCGGAACTGGCGATGGCAGTCGTCGCATTCAAAGCGCGGTGCAGCACCCTCTTCCCCTCGCGGGGCCAGCGCATACCGCGTCACGCGGGCGGCATCCACCTGCTTGTGCAGCAGCCCGGCAGCGGCAAAACGGTCGAGCATGCGGTAGACCGTGACCTTGTTGACGGCAACACCTGCTTCGGCCAGGGCCGCTTCAACCTCGGGCTCTGACAGGGCCGCGTCCGGCCGTGCTTCGTACACCGCCGCCAACGCCCTGGTGGCGCGGGTGGCGCGCATGCCGGAAGGAAGCGACCAGGACTGGAGACGTTGAGGGGACGGTAAGGGCATGGGTGGTGCGGATGAACTGCGCATAACGCAATCGGGTTGCATTATGCCCGCACAAAGCGTCACCCCGAGGAATTTGCTCACCCTCCCTTCGGTGAACCCACAGAGCAAGATGCAGATGCCGCCCCCTTGATGGTCATCTGCGTCGCAGCGTCAGCCCTTCAAATACCGTGCAAACGTCTTGCGAAACTTCTCAACCTTAGGCCCCACCACAAACGCGCAGTAGCCCGCGTTGGGGTGCTTAGCAAAGTAGTCCTGGTGGTAGGCCTCGGCCGTGCTGTAGTTCTGCAGTGGCTTCACCTCGGTAGTGATGGGCGCGCCAAACAGCTTGTCTTGCGACATCTGGCGGATCATGGCGTTGGCGATCTCGCCGTGTTCGGGGTTGTCGTAGTAGATGCCGCTGCGGTACTGCGTGCCCACATCGTTGCCCTGGCGGTTGAGGGTGGTCGGGTCGTGGGTGTGGAAGAAGATTTCCAGGATTTCTTCCAGGCTGATTTCGTCGGCATCGAACGTCAGGCGCACCACCTCGGCGTGGCCGGTGTCGCCCTCACAGATCTGCTCATAAGTGGGGTTGAGGGTGCGGCCGTTGGTGTAACCGCTTTCCACGTCGGTGATGCCGCGCACGCGGTCGAAAACGGCTTCGAGGCACCAGAAGCAGCCGCCGCCTAAAGTTATGGTTTGGGGGTTGTGGGCCATGTGGGTCTCCATGCAGTTCGGGGGAAGAACGTTGGCGGCATGGTACGCGCCCTCACCCGCCGCAGTGCGGGCGGGGGCATTGGCTCTGTGCGGCTTGGCGGCTATTCCGTTTCCAAGTCATTCGTGTCTAGGCGCGAAGCCGCAGACAGTGCTGTAGCACGGCAAGGCGAAGCAACAACGACACGGATGATTTAGAAGCGGAATTTACTCGTACTGGCGGCCCTGCGCCATCAGCTCGGGCGTGCCAATCAGCGCATTCAGGCCGTCAAAGTCCATCATCCGGTCCTTGAACGGCGCCGTGGTCTGGTGCGTGTGCAGGCTGGCGTAGTAGCCCTGCAGCGTATGCGCCACGGCGCGGGCCGTGCCGCCCGGGAAGATCACGATGCGAAAGCCGCGCTGCTGCAGCTCTTGCGCGCTCTGGATCGGCGTCTTGCCGCCTTCGACCATATTGACCAATAGCGGGATGCGGTGGGCAAAACGTTGGCAGGCTGCGTCCATCTGCTCGGGGGTGCGCAGGGCCTCGATGAAGAGCGCGTCCACGCCACATTCCAGGTACGCCTCGGCGCGGTCGAAGGCTGCGTCGATCCCCTCCACGGCCAGCGCGTCGGTGCGGGCCAGGATCAGCGTGTGGGCGCTGCGGCGCGCATCCAGCGCGGCCTGGAGCTTGCCGCACATCTCGGCTACAGGCACCACGGTCTTGCCGTCAAGGTGCCCGCAGCGCTTGGGAAAGCCCTGGTCCTCAATCTGCACCATGGCCGCGCCCGCGCGCTCAAAGCCGCGCACGGTGCGCTGGGTGTTGAGTGCGTTGCCAAAGCCGGTGTCGGCATCGACGATGACGGGCGTGCGCACGCGTTCGGTGATGCGGGCCAGGGTGTCTTCCACCTCGGTGTAGGTGGTCAGGCCCACGTCGGACCTACCCAGGCGCGTGTAGGCAATCGATGCGCCCGAGAGGTACAGCGCCTCGAAGCCCGCTTGCTCGGCCACCAGGGCACTCAGGGCGTCGTACACGCCGGGGGCCAGGATGGCGCGGGGTTGGTGCAGGCGTTCTTTCAACGATGAAGGGGTCATGTCTTCAAACTTTCTGGCGGGTCAGATCAGCGGCCGTGTGCGCAGCGATGTAGCCACCGGCCACGGCGCTGAGCAGGCCGTTGCCGGAGAGATAGCCCCACACCGCGTCGCCCGACACGCCCCGCGCGGCACCGCCTGCAGCCAGCAGATTGGGAAATGGCTGGCCGTGCTGCCTGAGCACGCGGCACTGGGCGTCGATGTCCAGCCCGCCTTGGGTGTGGAAGAGCGCGCCAGTCACCTTGACGGCGCAAAACGGCGCCTGCAATGGACGGGTAAAAGTGCGGTGATTTGCATAATTTTGGCCGCTACCGCCCGTCAGGCTTGCGAGAGTAGCTATCAATTTTGATTCTTCACAACCAATCACAGCCGCCAGCGCCTGCACGCTGTCGCAGTGCTTGACAGCACCTGCCGCCTCGGCATCCACAAAGTCCGGAAAGCCGCGCGCCAGTGCGAGGATGGGCGCATCGAACACGTTCCACGCCACGCCGCCCGGCTGCGCCAGCACATGCACCGAGGCCTCGGAATAGCCCTGTGTCTCGTCGTGAAAGCGCTCGCCCAGCGCATTGACCTGGATGCCACCTTCCATCATCAGCGCCCACGAAATCAGCGCGCCCTGCGGAATGGCCCAGGAGCCGTGGCCCTGGTAGCCGCCCAGGTCGGCCAGCCGGGCGCCCAGCGCCTGGCCCCAGGCGATGGCGCTGCCGTCGTTGCCGGTGTGTCCGGCAAACAGGGCATCGCGCATTTCGGGCAACAGCTCGCGCACCATGGCCGGGTTACCGCCAAAGCCGTTGCAGGCCAGGATGAGTGCGTCGCAGGCCAGGTGCTCCAGCGTGCCGTCGGGCCGCTCGTAGCCCACGCCGATCACGCGCTGCCGGGCGTTGACCCACAGCTCGCGCACGGTGGCTTCGGTAATGAGGGGAATGTCCGCCGCCGTCACCGCGTTGGCCAGGCGGCCCATCAGGCCCACGCCGGTCTTCTCGGGCGTGGCGTGCATGCGGCGCACGCTGTGGCCGGGGTACAAGAATCCATCGAGCACCTGCCACTGCAGGCCGTGGCGCGTTTGCAGTGCGTCCAGCGCCGGGCCTATGGCCTGGGCATAGGCCTCGACCAAATGGGGCGCCGCCCTGCCCTTGGCCTTGGCGCTGATGTCGGCGGCAAATCGCTCCGGGCTGTCGTCGTCAATGCCCGCCGCGCGCTGCGCCTGCGTGCCGAGCGCAGGGATAAAGCCGGATGACAGGGCCGAGGAGCCCAGCGGCGTGGCGTCGCGCTCCAGCACGGCGCAGTCCACACCGGCGTCATGCAGCATCAGCGCCGCCGTGAGGCCGCAGGCACCGCCGCCCACGATGAGCACCGGCACATGGGCGTCTTGCGCCACGGTGCCGGGTAAGTGCTCGGCATGGCAGATGCGGGGCGTGGTCATTGGCGCATTCATGCGGAAGGGGCCGCAACAGCGGCAATCACGGCGGCCGTAAAGTCGGCACAGGTCAGCACCTGGGCCACGTTGGCCATGTCGGCCAGCGAGGTGTCGTGCACTTCCTGCCTGAAGGCCGCGCACCCGTCAGACAGCACCAGCGTCTGGTAGTCGCGCATATGCGCATCGCGCACCGTGCTGGCCACGCCCCCGTTGGTAACGATGCCGCACACGGCCACGGTGGTGATGCCCGCGCGGCGCAGCACCCAGTCTAGCTGGGTGTTGAAGAAGGCCGAATACGCCACCTTGCACACCGACACGTCCACCCAGGGTGCGATCTCGGGAACATGGGCCTGGCCCGTGCTGCCGGGGGCAAAGTCGCCACGGCGCAGAAACGGGCGCAATGCCTTGAGGTGGGGCGAGACCATGGGCTCGCCCTGCGCGTCGGGCCACAGGGTGAACTGGCTGCCCACCACCATGCCGCCCGCCGCCTTGAGCGCCTTGGCCACCGCTGCCACCCGGGGCGGCAAGGCCTGGGCGGCAGCGCTCACCGCGCCGCCCCGTGCGTAGGCACCGTCCGGCGCCAGAAAGTCGTTTTGCAGGTCAATGATGACCAGCGCGGTGTGGCGCGGGTCGATGGTGCTGTGGCTCATGCTCCACCCCCCGCGTCGGACCGCACTAGCAGATTGCCCAGTGGATCCACCGTGGCGCTGAAGCCAGGCTCCAGCCAGACCGTGGTGTCGGGCTGCTCCAGGATGGCCGGGCCGTCGATGCGGGTGCCCACGGGCAGGTCCAGGCGTGCGTGGCGCGCGGCATCCCACCAGCGGCCGGCGTGGAACACGCGCTGCACGCCCAGCGACGGGTTCACGGTGGTGGTCTGCGGGGCCAGCACCGTCAGGTCGAACTTGGGGCGCACGCCCACACGGGCGTAGCGCAGGTTCATCACCCGCACGGCAATGCCGTCAAGCACGCGGCCAAAGGCGGCGCGGTAGGCAGCCTCGAACGCGGCGCGGATGCCCTCGTGGCTCAGCGCGTCGGCCGCCACAGGCACCTGCACGGTGTGTGTCTGCCCGGCGTAAAGCATGTCGAGCGCAATGATTTCCTGCACTTCGACAAACTTCACGCCCGCAGAATCCAGCCGCTGCTGGCAGGTGGCGGCCAGCGTGGCTACGCGCTGGCGCAGGTCGGCCACGTCCAGGTCGGCCAGGGGCTTGTTCAGCGTCTGCACTGCGTCGTGGCGCATGTCGGCCATCACGCAGCCCAGGGCCGAGGTGACGCCAGGGTAGCGCGGCACGATGCCCGTTCCCACGCCCACCTCGCGCATCATGGCGCACACATGCAGCGCGCCGCCACCGCCAAACGGCATATAGGCAAACTGGCGCGGGTCGTGCCCGCGCTCGATGGACACCACGCGCACGGCGCCCGCCATCTTGGCGTTGGCCACTGTGAGGATGGCTTCGGCAGCAGCCATCACATCCAGGCCCAGGGGCTTGGCGACATGGGTCTCGATGGCGTCGCGCGACTTTTGTGCGTCCATGGCGGCCAGCAGACCACCGCCCAGGGGGCGGTCGGCGGCAATGCGGCCCAGCAGTACGTTGGCATCGGTCACGGTGGGGCGCGTGTTGCCCCGGCCATAGCAGGCCGGGCCGGGGATGCTGCCCGCCGACTCGGGGCCCACCTGCAGCATGCCGCTAGCGTCTACCGAGGCGATGGAGCCGCCACCCGCGCCAATGGTCTCGATCTGGATCATGGGCGAGCGCACCACCATGCCGAACTCAATGGCCGTTTGTGCAGCCAACGCCGCTTCGCCCTTGGCCACCAGCGACACGTCAAAGGAGGTGCCGCCCATGTCGCCCGTGATCACATCGGGAAAGCCTGCCGCACGCGCGATGGCCGCGCAGGCAATCACGCCCGCCGCCGGGCCCGAGAGCGCGGTACGCACCGGCACATCGCAGGCCGTCTGGCGCGACATCACGCCGCCGTTGCTTTGCACGATGAGCAGCTCGCCGCCAAAGCCCTGCGTGCGCAGGTCGCCCTCCAGCCGCTCCAGATAGCTGCCCACCACGGGCTGCAGGGACGCGTTGAGCGTGGCGGTGGAGCAGCGCTCGAACTCACGGATTTCGGGCAGCACCTCGCTGGCGGCCGTCACGTGCGGGTTGGGCCACACGCTGCGCACGGCGGCCACGGCGGACTGTTCGTTGGCAGGGTTGGCGTAGGTATTGATGAAGAACACGCAGACGGCCTCGCAGCCCGCATCCAGCAGCGCGCGGGCCTGGGCCTTGACCTGCTCCACATCCACCGGTGTGTGCACCGTGCCATCGGCCAGCACGCGCTCGTCCACCTCCAGCCGCAAGTCGCGCGGCACGATGGGCTCGAAGCTGCCACGCAGGCCCCAGGTCTGCGGCCGGTCGCGGCGGCGCATCTCCAGCACATCGCGAAAACCGCGCGTGGTGATGATGCCGGTGCGTGCCACCTTGCGCTCCAGCAACGCATTGGTGCCCACGGTGGTGCCGTGCACGATGGTGGCGATCTGCCCGGCCGAGTCAGCCACACGCGCCACGCCATTCATGAAGCCGCGCGCCTCCTCGCCCCGGGTGCTGGGCACCTTGACGATGCGGGCGCTGCCGTCGCGCTCGTCCAGCACGAACAGGTCGGTGAAGGTGCCGCCCACGTCCACGCCCACCACATAGGACGCCTCGCTCAAAGCCTTGTCCGAAACCTTGCCGCTGCTCATGCCTTGCCTTTCATTGCTTTCAGTGCGGTAGGGGCGCTCACATAGCCCATCGCCAGATCCTTCTCACGCGCTGCCGCATCCCGCGCGGCTGGGGCACCGTAGCCACCGCCACCGGGGGTCTCCAAACGCACGCGTTCGCCCTGCTTCAGGCGGATGCCAATCATCTTGGAGCGCATGGGTGGCTGCTTCCATTCACTATTTTTTTCATAGCTGAAAACGTTCATGGAGCCAGCGCTACCGCCCGAAATTCCTTGAGGCGATGCCTTACCACGCTCGCCAAAGATGAAGACTTCAGCGTCTTGCTCCAGCAGCTCAATTTCGTAGATAGCGCCCAGACCGCCTCGGTGCTGGCCGTCGCCGCCCGAATCGGGCCGCAACGCCCACTGCGTGAAGCGCACGGGGTACGCCGCCTCCAAGATTTCGAGCGGCGGGATGGTGGCGGTGGAGATGGGCGCGTTGCCGTGGCTCAGGCCATCGCCATCGCTGTGTCCGCCGTGGCCGCCGCCGAAGAAGCTGAACATCACCCAGCGTTGGCCCTTGCGCGCGGCATCGGTGCGCAGCCCAGCGATGGACAGCGCGTTGATGGTGCCGTAGGCCTGGGCCATGGCGCGTTTGGGGTCAGCCTGCGCGGTAGCGCTGAAGATCACATCAATCATGCGCAGGATGGTCTCGGTGTACCCCCCCACGGGGCGTGGGCGCGCAGCGCTGATGACCAGCCCCTCGGGCAGCACGAAGTCCACCGCGTCCAGCACGCCGGCATTGGCAGGTACATCAGGGAACAAGTGCTTGAGCGCCACATAGCAGGCCGCAATGGCCGTGGCGCGCGAGATGTTGACCGGCCCTGCGCACTGCGGCGAGGTGCGCGAGAAGTCGAGCGTCAGGCGGTCGCCCTGCACCGTCATGTCGAGCGCAATGGTCAGTGGCTCGTCCTTCACGCCGTCGTTGTCCAGGATGTCGCTGAAGCTGTAGCGCCCGTCGGGCAGCGCCGCGATGTGCGACTGCATGAGCTTGACGGCGCGCGTACGCAACTCGCCCATGGCCTGCTGCACCCGGGCATCGCCATACTGGTCCAGCAGGTCGTGCAGGCGGCGCTCGCCCAGGTCCAGCGCGGCCAGCTGGCCATTCAGGTCGCCCCACAGGCTGTCGGGCAGGCGGGTGTTGGCCTTGAGGATGGCGAGCACGTCTTCGTCGAACACACCGCCCCGCACGATGCGCACGGGCGGAATCTGCACCGCCTCTTGCCAGCACTCGGTGGCGGCCGGGTTGTAGTTGCCGGGCACGGCGCCGCCCACGTCGTGCCAGTGCGCGGCCGATGCCAAGAAGCAGAACAGCTGGCCGTTGCGAAAGAACGGTCGCACCAGCTTGAAGTCGTTGGCGTGGGTGCCGCCCTCGTAGGGGTCGTTGAACAGCCAGGTATCCCCCGCTGTGATGCCGCCGCGCTCGCCCGCCGCCCGCATGGCCGCGCGCACGGCAAAGGCCATGGCCCCCACGAAGACCGGCAGGCCGGACTTGCCTTGCACCAGCGTGTCGCCCGTGGTGGCGTCGTACAGGCCGTGGCATGCGTCGTGCGCCTCGGCAATGATGGGGTTGAACGCGCTGCGGTACAGCGTGGCGTCCATCTCGTCAGCGATCTGTTCGAGCCGCCCGCGCAGCACGGCCAGCGTGACCGGGTCCATGACTGGGTCCATGGGCGGAGGGGTGGGTGTGTGTTCAGCCATGCAGGGGCTCCTTGCCAAAGCGGGCGCGCAGCTGGTTCATCAGCCCACCGGCGCGCACCATGTCCAAAAGAAACGGAGGAATCGGGTCGCAGGCCAGCACACGCCCCTGGGCGGTGGTGACCGACGGTGTTTGTTCGTTCAGGGTGATGCCCTCCCCCTCCCCGATGGCCTCGGCCTCGGGGCAGGTCAGCAGCAGCAGGCCCAGGTTGAACGCGTTGCGAAAGTAAAGGCCGCTGAACGATGGCGCAATCACCGCCGCCACGCCCAGGCGCACCAGCACGGCAGCCGCCTGCTCGCGTGACGAGCCAATGCCAAAGTTGGGCCCGGCCACGATCACATCGCCCTTGCGCACGCCCGCCACAAAGTCGGGGCGAACGGATTCAAGGCAGTGGCGTGCCAGCACGTCGATGCCGTGCTTCATGGCGTGGCCGGGGGCCAGCACGTCGGTGTCAATGTCGGCACCCAACTTCCAGACGCGTGCCCCCACGCTCCCCACTGCGTGTGGTTCGCTGCCCCCCGAGGGGGCCGGGCCTTGCTTGGGGCGGCCCGGCGCTGCGGCCATACGGTGTTTGCTCGTCATGCCAGCACCTCTCGGGGGTCAGTAATGCAGCCACGCAGGGCCGAAGCTGCCACCGTGTACGGCGAGGCCAGGTACACCTGCGCCGTGGGCGAGCCCATGCGGCCTTTGAAATTGCGTGCCGTGCTGGAGATAACGTTGGTGGCGTCGCCCACCGTGTCGCCATAGCCCGCGCAGGCCCCACAGGTGGTGGGAAACAGCTCGGCCCCTGCGTCTTGCAGCACCTGCAGCACGCCTTCGGCCTGGGCGGCGGCCTGGTCGCGCTGGCTAGCGGGCGCCACCATCAGGCGCACGCCGGGGGCCACTCGTTGGCCACGCAGCACGCTGGCGGCGGCGCGCAAGTCATCCAGCTTGGCGCCGGTGCAGGCGCCGATGTAGGCCACATCGATGCCCTGCCCTGCATGCTGCGCCACGGGCGCGGCGTTGGCGGGGCTGTGCGGGGCGGCGACCTGGGGCGTGAGTGTGGTTGCGTCGAAAGTGTGGCGCGTCAGGTCAGCGCCTTCGTCCGTGCGCCAGGCATCCAGCCCCTGCAGATCTGCATCGGGCACACCCGCAGCCCGCAGCCAGTCGCGGGTGGTGTTGTCGGGGGGAATCAGCCCGGCCTGTGCGCCCAGCTCGGCGCTCATGTTGGACAGGGTCATGCGCTCTTGCATGCCCAGCGCCTGCACAGCGGGGCCGGCAAATTCCACGGCCTGGTACTGACCGCCGTTCATGCCAAAGCGGCCAATCATGTGCAGCATCATGTCCTTGGCGGTCACGCCCGCAGCCAGCTGGCCGCTCCAGTGCATCTGCAGGGTGTGCGGCACCCGCAGCCAGATTTCGCCGGTGACGACCACGCCCAGCATCTCGGTGCTGCCGATACCAAACATGTAGGCGCCAAACGCGCCGCCCGTGGGCGAATGCGAGTCGCCGCCCACGCAGAACATGCCGGGGCGAATGTGGCCGTGCTGGGGTACCACCACATGGCAGATGCCCTGGCCGTCGTACACATGGGGCAAGTCTTGCTCACGTGCCCAGTCGCGGGCGATGCGCACGATGCGGCGCGATTCGTCGTCGCGCTCGGGCAGGTAGTGGTCCATCACCAGGACCACGCGGCGCTTGTCCCAGATCTGGGCACCCAGCTCTTCCAGCATGGGCTTGAGCCGACGTGGGCCGGACGAGTCGTGGAACATGGCCAGATCGACACGGCAATTGACGATCTCGCCGGGCGTGACGCGGTCGCGGCCACTGGCGCGGGCCACAAGCTTCTGCGCCAGCGTGCTCGGGGGGCTGGATGGGAGGCTCATTCGGGCTTGGCTCCAGAAAACTGCACCACCTTGGCCCAGCGCGGAATCTCGGCCTGCACAAAGCGCGCAAACTCTTCGGGGCTGTTACCCACGGGCACGGCACCTTCGTGCTCCAGGCGCCGCTTCACATCGGGCGAGGCAATGGCCTGGCGTGCAGCGTCGCTGATGCGCTTGGCCAGCTCCGGGTTCATCTGCCCCGGGCCAAACAACCCGAACCAGGCACTGGACTCATAACCGGGCAGCACCTCGGCAATCGCGGGCACATCGGGGAACGCGGGCAGGCGCTGCGCGCTGGTCACCCCCAGCGCCTTGAGCTTGCCCGCGCGGATCTGCGCCTGGGCATTGCCCACGGCGGCAAACATCAGCTCCACCTGCCCGGCCAGCACATCCTGCAGCGCGGGCGCGGTACCCCGGTATGGAATGTTGACGATGTAAGCACCCGACTGCATCTTGAACGCGTCCCCCGCCAGATGCAGGGACGAGCCCACGGCGCCGATCGCAAAGTTGAGCTTGCCGGGCTTGGCCTTGGCCAGGGCGATCAGTTCGCGCACATCCTTGGCGGGCACAGCGGGGTTGGCCACCAGCACCGAGGGCGAGGTCGCCACACAGGTCAGCGGCGTGAAGTCCTTGATGGGGTCGAACGGCAGCGTCTTGTACAGGCTGGCGTTGATGGCATGGCTGGTGAAGCTCATCAGCAGAGTGTTGCCATCGGGCGCGGCCTTGGCCACCGCGTCAGCCGCGATGTTGCCGCCCGCGCCAGGTCGGTTCTCGACAATGACGGTGCGGCCCAGCAAGCGGCCCATTTCAATGGCCAGGGTGCGCGCCAGCGTGTCGGTGGAGCCACCGGCCGGTGCTCCCACCAGGATGCGGATGGGCGTATTGCCTTGGGCCAGCGCGAGCGGGCCCTGCCACAGGGCGGGCGCGGCGCCCAGAGCAACCAAGAGGTGACGGCGTGAAGTCATAGTGTGTGTCTCCAATCCTGTGGTTCTGTGCTTTGTGGAGTGGTGGCTTGCGGGGCAAGTGCAGGCATCACAGCCCCAGGTAGGCGCGGCGCAGGTCGTCGCTGCGCAGCAAGTCGGCGGGGGCACCCGAGAAGCGGATGCTTCCGTTCTCCATCACGTAGGCGCGGTCGGCGATTTCGAGGGACTGGCCCACGTTCTGCTCCACCAGCATCACCGCCAGGCCTGTGGAGCGCAGCTGCCGGATGAGGCCAAACATCTCTTCGACCAGCAGGGGCGAAAGGCCCAGCGAGGGCTCGTCAAGGATGAGCAGGCGCGGCTCGGCCATCATTCCGCGGCCGATGGCCAGCATCTGCTGCTCGCCGCCGCTCATGGTGCCGGCGAGCTGCAGGGTGCGCTCCTTCAGGCGCGGAAAGGTGGCAAACACCTTGTCGATGTTCTCGGCCCGCCGCTCGCGGGCCCGGGTGAAGCTGCCGAGCGCCAGGTTCTCCATCACGCTCAGGTTGGGGAAGATCTTGCGGCCTTCGGGCACCTGGATCAGGCCGGCCTTGACGACCTCGGTGTAATGGGCGCCGCTGAGGTCGGCCCCATCAAACGCCACCTTGCCCGCCCAGGCCTTGTAGATGCCGCAGACCACGTTGTTGAGCGTGGACTTGCCCGCGCCGTTGCTGCCTAGTAGCGCCACGGTCTCGCCGGGCAGGACCTGCAGGTCTACACCCCGCAGCACTTCCACCCGGCCGTAGCCGCCGCGCAGGCCGGTGATCTCCAGCAAAGGGGCGGTGCTCATGCGGCCTCCTGCGGTGCGGCGGCGCGCAAACGGGCGGCCGTGCCGTGGCCCAGATAGGCCTCGATCACACGCTCGTCCGAGGTGACCTGCGCGGGATTGCCCTGCGCGATGAGCTGGCCCTGGGCCAGCACCCAGACATGCTCGGCCAGGTTCATCACCGCCTGCATGACGTGTTCGATCATCAACACGGTCACGCCACCATCGGCAATACCGCGCACCACGGGAATCATCTCGGCAATCTCCTGGGGGTTGAGGCCAGCCAGCACTTCATCGAGCAGCAGCAGGCGCGGCCGGGTGGCCAGGGCGCGGGCCAGCTCCAGGCGCTTGCGGCCGGCCACCGTGAGGTCGGCCGCAGGTTTGTCCAGCTGCGGTGCCAGACCCACGCGGGCCGCCACGTCGCTGGCCAGCGCCAGCGCGGCACGGCGGTTGGGCTCTTTGAGGTGGGCGCCCACGGCAATGTTTTCGCGCACTGTTTGTGCCGCGAAGGGCTGCACGATCTGGAAGGTGCGCGTCATGCCCAGCCGGGCGTTGAGGTGCGGGGCCTGGCCGGTGATGTCCTGGCCCGCAAAGCGCACGGTGCCTGTATCAGGCCGCACAAAGCCCGACATCAGCGCGAACAGCGTGGTCTTGCCCGCGCCGTTGGGGCCGATCAGCGCGGTCAGCGAACCCTCCGGCACCGCCAGACTCACGTTTTGCACGGCCTTCAGACCGCCGAAGGATTTGCTCAGCCCGCTGAGCTGCAACAGGTCATTCGCCATGGCGGCCTCCCGAACGTTTCCACACCGCCACCACAGACTGACCGATGCCCGCAATGCCACGGGGCAGGAACATCACGATGAGCACCAGCACCACGCCGTAAATCACCATGTTAATGCCGGGCAGCTGGCCGAACAGGTTGCGCGTGACGTCGGCCAGGATGTGCAGCACCAGCGCACCCAGCACAGGACCCCAGACGGTGCCAATGCCCCCCACGATGGCGGCCACCAGGGCCTCTACCGACGTAACCGACCCGTAGGCAATGCCTGGGTCGATATACTGGAAAACCTGCACATAAAACGCGCCGGCTGCCCCCATGAAGCCGCCCGACAGCGCAATGGCGCCCATCTTCACGCCGAAGGGGTTGACGCCGATGGCGCGCGCCGCATCTTCGTTGTCGCGCACGGCCTGCAGCCAGGCACCAAAGCGCGAGTTCTTGAGCCACCAGCTGACCAGCAGCGCCAGCGTGACCAGCGCCAGGATCAGGAAGACAAAGCCCTTGCGCGAGCCGAACTGCATGTTGCCCAGCGACTCACTGAGCGGCAGCATCAGCCCCACACCTGCGCCGGTGAACGGCACCGACAGCGCCAGAATGCGAAACACCTCGGCAAAAGCCAGCGTGACCAGCGCAAAGTACGAGCCCTTAAGCCCGTAGCGGAACGACAGCCCGCCCACGAACAGCCCCACCAGTGCGCTACCGGCCACCGCCATGGGCAAGGCAATCCAGGGGTTGATGCCCCCTTGCATCTGGGCAATGGCCTGGATGTAGGCCCCCGTGCCGAAGAACAATGCGTGCCCGAACGAGAACTGACCTCCAAAGCCCCCGAGGATGTTCCACGCCTGCGCCAGCAGCGCCGCGTAGAGCGACATCATCACGAAGTTGAGCAACACGCCGGAGTCGGAAAACGCAGCGATGGCCGCTACGACGACGGCAAACAATCCAATGCTTGCAAGCTGCTTCATGCCTTGGCTCCAAACAAGCCCTGCGGGCGGAACAGCAACACTGCGATGAAGATGGCAAAGATGCCGATCTGGCCCAGTGATTCACCCAGGTACAGGCCGCCCAGCGACTCCACCACCCCGATCAGCAGACCGCCCACCAGCGCGCCGGTAAAGCTGCCCATACCGCCCAGCACCACGATGGTGAATGCCACCAGCACAAAGCCACTGCCCACCTGCGGGTTCACGTAATACGCAGGCAGCAGAAAGCACGCGGCGGCGCCCAGGCAGGCCAGACCAATGCCAAAGCTCATGGCATACACATGGTCCACGTTAATGCCCATGAGCTTGGCGCCGTGCTTCTCCTTGGCCACGGCGCGGATGGCGCGGCCCAGGTCGGTACGCCCCACGATCCACAGCAGCACGGCCGACACCACCAGAGCACCGCCAAACGCGACCAGCTTGGGCAAAGCGATCATGGCGGGCCCCACCGCCACGGTGGTGAGCGTGTAGGCCGTGTCGATGGTGCGCGTGTCGGATTTGAAGAACAACAGCGCGAGGTTTTCCATCACGATGGAGATGCCCAGCGTGACGAGCAGGATGTTTTCGTCCTTGCCATGGCTGGCGCGGTTGATGACCAGGCGCTGCAGCGCATAACCCAGGGCGAACATGCCCGGCACAAGGACGGGCAGCGCCAGATATGGGTCCAGCCCGAAGTGCTGCTTGAGCAGGTACACCGCGTACAGCGCCAGCATCAGCGACGCACCGTGCGCGAAGTTGATGATGTGCAGCACGCCGTAGATCAACGTGAGCCCGAGCGCGATGAGGGCATACACCGCGCCCGTGGTCAGGCCGTTGAGGACCGACGGAAAGAGGATGCTGAGGTCGAACATGGAGGGAATGGGCGCCATTCAGGCAAAGGCGCGGCCTAGGGATGTCCTGCATAACTCCCTGCGGTCTGTGATAGCGCGGCCTCGGGCGGTCCACTGCGTTGCTTTTTTTGCCAATAGCCCGGCTATTGGCTGCAAAAAGACGCCTTGCGGCCCATCCCGATCCGCACTACCACCGACTCGCGAGGGTCATGCAGGCCATCCCTAGCGCCTCGGTATGAGGCGCCCCGCAGCCCCTGCGATCAGGGCTGAAAAGTGGTGGGTGTCAGGCCTTCAGCGGGAAGAGCGGGTCCGCTTCGCGGTAGTCGCGTGGGATGATGACCTTGATGTCCTTGTTCAACACCTGGGTCATCAGCGGCTGGGCGCCCTGGTTCTGCCCGGCCACGAACTTGGTGGGCCCGTACGGCATGATGTGATCGGCAAAGGTGCTCTTCTCCAGTGCGTCGATGAGGGCCGCGCGGTCCATCGACTTGGCGCGCTCCAGCGCGTCGGCCAGCAACCACATCGAGGTGTAGGTCATGAACAGCTCGTAGCTGAAGAACAGGCCCTTGGCTTCGACGCGCTTCTTCAGGTCCTGCGCGCGCTTGTCCTTGGGGTTGAACCAGTGGTTGCAGTCGATGATGCCGTTGGCAGCGTCTGGAAACTCCTTGACGAACTTGTAGCTCGACGCTGCGCCGCCGAGCACCGAGTAGATAGCCTTGGGCGTGACCTTTTGCTGCTGCATGGTGCGCACCAGCAGCGCGTACTCGTTGTAATAGTTGGCAGGGATGACGATGTCGGGGTTGATCGCCTTCATGCGCAACACGATGTTGTTGAAGTCACGCGTGGGGTTCGCATGTTTGACGATCTCCTTGACCTCGTAGCCATAGCCGGGCAGCTCGCGCGCCAGCAACTGCGCGGTGCCGGTTCCAAAGAGCGACTCCTCGTGGATGATCATCACCGTCTTGGCAGGCTTGCCTGCGGCGGTGTTCAGCACATGCAGGTTGGCCACGGCCGTCTCGGCGCACTTCTTGTAGCCGGGGCCAAAGCGGAAGGTGTTCTTGAGGCCGCGTTCCACGATCTGGTCCGCCACGCCCACATCCACGATGTGGGGCAGGTTGTACTTGGCGGCGGCCTGCGTGGTGGCCAGGCAGATGGCCGAGGCAAATGCCCCCACCACGGCCGAAACGCCCGCTTCGTTCATCTTCTCCACTTCGGCTGCACCGGCCTGGGGCTGCGACTGGGCATCGCCCAGCAGGGCTTCGAGCTTGGCGCCGCCCAGGGCCTTGATGCCGCCGGCCTTGTTGATGTCCTCGATGGCCATCATCGCGCCTTCACGGCATTGCTGGCCCGAATAGGCCAGTGCACCAGTCACGGGGTGCAGCACCCCCACCTTGACGGCCTTGGCCTGTGCCCCTCCCACCAGGGGGAAGGCCAGCGCCGACGCGGCGGCGGCCGACTGGGACATGAAATGGCGGCGAGTACTCATGGGCATTCTCCTGGCAGGTGGTTTTAGTGAGGGGATGAGGATCGGGTCAGTGGAACTGGGCCGACAGCTCTTTGCTGACCCAGACCTTGGCATCGATGCTGCCCACGCGGGACAGCTGCATTTCGTATTCGTAGCGGTCTGGCCGGTACAACCCGTGCAACCATTGCACCGGGCGCTCCTGGTCGTCATAAATGAGGCGGCGCACGGCCAGCAGGGCCGAGCCCACCGACACATCGAGGTGCCGGGCCACCACAGCATCTGCCAGCTTGGCGGAAATGGTCTGGTGGGCACGGCCCACCTTCACGCCGGATTCTTCGAGCAGCACCAGAATGGGTTTGCGCGCCAGCTCGCGCCGTCCGAACTGGCGGGCGATGTCGGCGGGCACATAAGTGGTGATATGGGACAGCGGACCCTCTTTGGTGCTGCGCACACGCACCGCTTTTTGCACGGCGTCGCCCACCGCGATGTTCAGCGCACCGGCCACGGCACGGGACGCCGTGACCGTATCCACATCCAGCACCTTGACCGAGGTGCGCAGGCCCATGCTGACCAGGTTTTCCAGCAAACCGGTGAGGTGCGCACGGCTGATATCGCTATCGCCCCCTGCGCCAGCGGTGCTGGCTGGAGCAGGTGGTACCGGGCGGGTGCCTCGGCCGGGTTCGCGGGAGATCATGCCCTCGCCTTCCAGCAGCTCCAGTGCACGGCGCACCGTCACCCGCGCCACGGCGAATTGCCGCATCAACGCCATTTCACCCGGAAGGCCATCGGCAAACCGGCCCTCCTGCAACTGCTCGCGCAGCACCAGATAGATCTGGTGGTACTTGGGCAAAGGCAGATTGTTGGAGGGCATGGGAGTCATATTAGGAATAGTTCTAATGTCCTGTCAATAAGACATTTCACTGTCAAATCGGCCATCGTGCGGACATTTGCGGCGCCGGTGCGCAGCACCGCACGCACGCAACCACCGTGCCAGCGTCGGTGGGTAGGCAATGCCCTGAGCTGAACCCAGCCCTCTTTTTCAATGTGTGTGACAAGGCCGCATTGACGCTGTAACGGGCATTGGCTATATTACTAACCAGTCAGTCATTAAAAATGCCCGGTTTGACCCCTACCCCTTCGCCCTCCACAGCCGCCACCAGCACCAAACGCGAGCGCCGCAAGGAAGCCCGCCCGGGAGAGCTGCTGGAGGCCGCGCTCGACCTGTTCGTCGAGAAGGGGTTTGCCGCCACACGGGTGGACGAGGTGGCAGCGCGGGCCGGGGTGTCCAAGGGCACGCTGTTCCTGTATTTCCCCAGCAAGGAAGAACTCTTCAAGGCGGTAGTGCGCGAGAACATCGGCGGGCGCTTTGCCGAGTGGAACGACGAGCTGGAAAGCTTTGTGGGCACCACCAGTGAGGTGCTGCGGTATTGCTACCAGGTATGGTGGGAGCGCATTGGCGCTACCAAGGCGTCCGGCATCACCAAGCTGATGCTGAGCGAGGCGCAAAACTTCCCCGAAATCGCCCAGTTCTATCAGCACGAAGTCATTCTGCCGGGCCAGGCGCTGGTGCGCCGTATCCTGGAGCGCGGCATAGCCCGGGGCGAGTTCCGCCCCGTGAACCTGGACTACGCCGTGTACCTGGTGCTGGCGCCCATGATCTTTCTGATGCTGTGGAAGCACTCGCTCGGCGCCTGCGTGCCCGACTCGCTGGACATGACGCCCGAGCAGTACATCGAGACCCAGGCCGACAACATCCTCCACGGCCTGTGCGTGCGCCCCGAGGCGTCCGCAGGCACGAGCGCCAGTCACGATCCGTCGGCTGGCACACAGCCCTCCCCCTCTTCTCTCCCCCCCTCCTCCAAGCGCTCGCGCACATCCTGACCATGAAACGTTGGATTCCCTGGATGGCTGCGGCCATCGTTGTTGTGCTGCTCGGTGGCGGCGTATGGCGCGCCATGGCGGCGCGGCAGGCGCAGCAAAAGGCTTTGGCCGAGGCATCCACCCAGCGCGCCGAGGCACCGCTGCAACTGGCGGCCGATGAGGTCGTCACTGTGCAGTCGTCCCAACTACAGCTGGGTGTGCCGGTATCAGGCTCCTTGCGGGCGGTGGACTCGGCCATGGTGAAGGCCCGTGTGGCTGGCGAGCTGCAAGGCCTGACCTTGCGCGAGGGCGATACCGTCAAAGCGGGCCAGGAAGTGGCCCGGATCGACCCCACCGAAGCCCACGCGCGCCTGCGCCAGGCCCAGCAGCAGGCCGATGCCGCCAAGTCGCAGGTGGACATCAACCAGCGCCAGTACAACAACAACCGCGCACTGGTGGACCAGGGCTTTATCTCCCCCACAGCGTTGGTCACTTCGCAGGCCAGCCTGGAGGCAGCCCAGTCCAGCTACCAGGCCGCCGTCTCTGCGGCTGATGTGGCCCGCAAGGCGCTGGAAGACACCGTGCTCAAGAGCCCGATCAGCGGCTTGGTCGCGCAGCGCCTCGCCCAGCCCGGCGAGCGGGTGCCTGTGGACGCCCGCATTCTCGAAGTGGTGGACCTTTCGCGCCTCGAACTCGAAGCCCTGCTCGCCCCCGCCGATTCCGTCGCCGTGCGCGTGGGCCAGAAGGCCCAACTGACTGTCGAAGGCGCCGCGGCCCCGGTGCAAGCAACGGTGGTGCGAATCAACCCCAGTGCTCAAGCAGGCAGCCGCACGGTGCCGGTCTATCTGCGGGTGGACCAGCCCTCCCAGAACGCCAGCCTGCGCCAGGGCCTGTTTGTGCAAGGCCTGCTGACCACCGGCAGCGCCCAGGTGCTGACCGTGCCGCTGGACGCTGTGCGCACCGACAAGCCAGCCCCCTACCTGCAGACCATCAAGGACGGCCGCGTGGACTATGCACCCGTGCAGACCGGCGCCCGCGCGGTGGTCAACGGGCAGCCCCTGGTGGCTGTGGATGGCGTGCCTGTGGGCACCACCGTCATTGCGGGCCGCATGGGCTCCCTGCGCGAAGGCACGCCCGTGACCGCAGCGCAGGCCGCTGTCGTGCCCCAGGCCTCCGCGCCTGCGCCCGCGCAAGCTGCCTCGCGCACGACACCCTGAGCGGGCTGACGCGCCATGTGGTTCACCAAAGTCAGCCTCAAAAACCCCGTGTTCGCCACGATGGTGATGCTCGCCATCGTCGTGCTGGGCCTGTTCTCCTACCAGCGCCTCAAGGTCGATCAGTTCCCCAACATCGACTTCCCGGTGGTGGTGGTCACCGTGGACTACCCGGGCGCATCGCCTGAAATCGTCGAGAGCGAGGTCACCAAGAAGATCGAGGAAGGCGTCAACTCGATTGCTGGCATCAACGCCCTCACCTCCCGCAGCTATGAAGGCACGGCTGTGGTCATCATCGAGTTCCAGCTCCACATCGACGGGCGCAAGGCGGCCGAAGACGTGCGCGAAAAGGTGGCCACCGTGCGCCCCCTGCTCCGCACCGAGGTCAAGGAGCCGCGCGTGTTGCGCTTTGACCCCGCCAGCCGCGCCGTCTGGTCGCTGGCCGTGCTGCCCGACGAAAAATCAAATCGCAGCGCGGTGGAACTAACCACCTGGGCCGAGCAGATCCTGAAAAAGCGCCTGGAAAACGTGCGTGGCGTGGGCGCGGTGAACCTGGTGGGTGCCACCAAGCGCGAGATCAATATCTACCTGAATCCGCAGGCCCTGGAGGCCTTTGGCGCGACGCCCGACCAGGTGGCCAATGCCGTGCGCAATGAGAACCAGGACCTGCCCGTGGGCGCGATCCGGTCGCTGGCGCAGGAGCGCGTAGTGCAGATCGACGCGCGCATGGAGCGGCCCGAGGACTTCGGCAAGATCATCGTCGCCCGCAAGAACGGTGCGCCGGTGCGCCTGGACCAGGTCGCCCGCGTCAACGACGGCGCGCAAGAGGTGGAAAGCCTGGCGCTTTACAACGGCCAGCGCACGCTGCTGCTGTCGGTGCAAAAGTCGCAGGGCGAGAACACCATCGAGGTGGTCGATGGCCTGAATGCTGCGGTGGTGGAACTGAAGAACCAGCTGCCGCCCGGCGTACGGCTGGAAACCATCGGCGACAGCGCCCGCCCCATCCGCGTGGCAGTGAACAACGTGCGCCAGACGCTGATCGAGGGAGCCATCCTCACCGTGCTCATCGTGTTTCTGTTCCTGAACTCCTGGCGCTCCACTGTCATCACCGGGCTGACGCTGCCGATTGCGCTGATCGGCACGTTCTTGTTCATGAACATGTTCGGCTTCACCATCAACATGATCACGCTGATGGCGTTGTCACTGTGCGTGGGCCTGTTGATCGACGACGCGATCGTGGTACGCGAAAACATCGTGCGCCATGTGCAGATGGGCAAAGGCGCCTACGCCGCCGCCATGGACGGCACGCAGGAGATCGGCCTGGCTGTGCTGGCCACCACGCTGTCCATCGTGGCGGTGTTCATGCCCATCGGGTTCATGGGCGGCATCATCGGCAAGTTCTTCCACGAATTTGGCATCACCATCGTCGCAGCGGTGATGATCTCGATGTTCGTCAGCTTCACGCTCGACCCCATGCTGTCGAGCATCTGGCACGACCCCAGCATCCATGCGCACGGCCACAAGACGGCGCCCGTCACCTTCTACGACAAGACCATTGGCCGCGTCACTGGCTGGTTTGACCGCGCCACCGATGCGCTGGCCGAGGGCTATCAGCACATCCTGCGCTGGTCGCTGGTGCACAAGCTGGCCACCATGGCGATTGCCCTGGCGGTGTTCGTGCTGAGCGTGGCCATGGTGCCGCTGCTGGGCACCGAGTTCGTGCCCAAGGCCGACTTTTCTGAAACTACGCTGAACTTCTACACCCCCGTGGGCTCGTCGCTCGAAGCTACCGAGGCCAAGGCCAGGCAGGTCGAGGCCATCCTGCGCGAGATGCCCGAAGTGCGCTACACGCTGTCCACCCTCAATACCGGCAACGCCCAGGGCAAGATGTACGCCAGCATCTATGTGCGGCTGGTGGACCGCAAGGACCGTAGCCGCAGCGTGGACCAGATGTCCGACGTGCTGCGCGAGCGCCTCAAGACCGTGCCCGGCATAACGGTGACCCACGTGGGGCTGTTGGATGCCGTGGGCGGCCAGAAACAGGTCGAGTTTTCGCTGCAGGGGCCCGATCTGCGCGAGCTGGAGCGTCTGACCAAAATCGTCACAGAGAAGATCCGCGACATCCCTGGCTTGGTGGACCTGGACACCAGCGCCAAGCCCGATAAGCCCGTGATTGCGCTGGACGTGAAGCGCGAAGTGGCGTCCGACCTGGGCCTTTCGGTGGCGCCGATGGCAGCGTCGCTGCGCACGCTGGTGGCAGGCACCACCGTGGGTAACTGGCGCGCGCCCGACGACCAGACCTATGACGTGAATGTGCGCCTGGCCCCTGAGGCGCGCACCGCCCCGGCCGACCTGGAGCGCCTGCCCTTTGCCCTGGCCGCCGCCGACGGTACGACCCGTATCGTGCGCCTGAACCAGGTCGCCAGCGTCACCGAGTCCACCGGCGCCAACCAAATCAACCGGCGCGACCTGACCCGCGAAGTGGCGGTGAACGCCAACGTATCCCAGCGCTCGGCGGGTGAAGTGTCGAACGACATCAAGAAGGCACTCGACACCGTGACCTTCCCGCCCGGCTACCGGTACCAGTTTGGCGGCTCCACCAAGAACATGGCCGAGTCGTTTGGCTACGCCATCTCGGCGCTGGCCATGGCCATCATCTTCATTTACATGATCCTGGCCAGCCAGTTCAAGAGCTTCCTGCAGCCGCTGGCGCTCATGACCTCGCTGCCGCTCACGCTGATCGGCGTGGTACTGGCGCTCATGATGTTTCGCTCCACGCTGTCGATGTTCTCGATCATCGGCGTGGTGATGCTCATGGGTCTGGTGACCAAGAACGCCATCTTGCTGGTGGACTTTGCGATCCGCGCCCGTGAGGAGCATGTGAACGACCAGGGGCAGACCGTGCCCGGCCTGCCCCGCGCCGACGCGCTGCTGCTGGCGGCCCGGGTGCGGCTGCGCCCCATCCTCATGACCACGCTGGCCATGATCTTCGGCATGGTGCCGCTGGCGTTCGCGTTGTCCGAAGGCGCGGAACAGCGCGCGCCCATGGGCCAGGCGGTGATCGGTGGGGTCATTACGTCTTCCCTGTTGACCCTGGTGGTGGTGCCTGTGGTGTATTGCTATATGGACGACTTGGCCCAGTGGGCCCTTCGCAAGATGGGACGCGCCCCGGCAGCGCCTAAAATCGAAGGTTTGTCCTGATCGCCCCGATCGGCCTTGCATCTGCCCCACGGAGAAATCCCATGAACCTGCCCCTGAACACGTCCGCCAACATCAGCGACCCCGTCGCACAGGCCCGCTACAACATGATCGAGCAGCAGATCCGTCCCTGGAACGTGCTCGACGCCGATGTGCTGGACCTGCTGGCTGTGGTGCGCCGCGAAGACTTTGTGCCCCCGGCCTACCGCAGCCTGGCCTTCATGGACATCGAAGTGCCCCTGCTGGGCGATGACGCCGAAGAGGCCGTGCGCCTGGGCCACAGCATGCTGCAACCCCGCGTGGAAGCGCGCATCCTGCAAGACCTGCAAATCAAGCCCACCGACCGCGTGCTCGAGATCGGCGCAGGCTCGGGCTACATGGCCGCCCTGCTGGCCGCCCGCGCAGAGCGCGTGGTGTCGCTCGAAATCAACGCAGAACTGGCCGAAATGGCCCGCGAGAACCTGCGCGATGCCGGCGTGCAGAACGCCGATGTGCGCCAGGGCGACGGTGCCCGCGATGCGATCCCGGACGGTCCGTTTGACGTGATCGTCCTCAGCGGCTCCGTGGCCGAGGTGCCCAGCCACCTGCTGGCCCTGCTGCGCGACGGTGGCCGCCTGGGCGCCATTGTGGGCGGCGAGCCCGTGATGCGTTTCACCCTGACCCGCCGCACCGGCGACCGCTTTGAGACCACGGCGCCATGGGACACCATCGCGCCGCGCCTGGAGAACTTCCCCGAGCCTTCTGGCTTCACGTTCTGACCCCTGCCCTTCGGTTGTCTTCGGAGTTTTGCATGATCGATCACGTCCGCCCCGCCCAGCTGTCTGCCTGGTTTGCCGCCGCCCCGGAAGGCAGCCAACCCCTGGTGCTGGACGTGCGTGAACCCTGGGAGCTGCAGACCGCCAGCGTGCGCGCCGACGGGTTTGAGCTGGTGGCCATTCCCATGGGCGAGCTGCCCGCGCGGTTGGCCGAGCTGGAGCCCGCTCGCCAGGCACAGCGTCCCATCGCCTGCCTGTGCCACCACGGCGCCCGCAGCCTGCGAGTGGCCTCGTTCTTGCAGCACCACGGGTTCGAGCATCTGGCCAATATCACCGGTGGCATCGACGCCTGGTCGCACGAGAGCGACCCGGCGGTGCCGCGCTACTGACGCGCATGGTGTGGATGGACCGCACTTGTCGCGCTGTGGCCCCCGTGCTGCCCGCTGATGCCCGCTCCGATTCGATTCGCAGACTCTTCCGAAGGACCCCCCGATGACACCGTTTAGGCCCCTGTCCCTGTCCATCCTGCCCCTGGCGCTGGGTGCGGCACTGTGCGCGCCCGCCCAGGCCCAAAGCCTGCTGCAGCTGATGGAATCGGCCCGCAGCTACGACACGGCCTGGCAGTCGGCGCGTGCGCAACTCGACGCCGCAGCTCGCCGTGCCGACCAGGCGCGTGCAGGACTGCTGCCGTCGGCTGCACTGACGGGCGGCCTCAACCGCTCCAACGTGGAGCTGAGCAAACCCAAGATCGAGAACACCGGTACGGCGCAGACGGTGGGCATCAACGCGTCGCAGCCGCTGTACCGCCCTGCCAACCGCATCACGCTGGAGCAAGGCCAGCGCGGTGTGGACGTGGCCCAGGCCCAGCTCGATGCGGCCACGCAAGACCTGCTCGTGCGGGTGAGCCAGGCCTACTTCGATGTGCTGGCGGCGCAAGACACCCTGGCCTTTGTGCAAGCCCAGAAGGCGGCCGTGTCCGAGCAACTGGCCGCCGCCAAACGCAATTTCGAGGTCGGCACCACCACGGTGACCGATTCGCGCGAAGCCCAGGCCCGTTACGACCTGGTGATTGCCCAAGAGATTGCCGCTGAAAACGACCTGCGCGTGAAACGCCTGGCACTGGACCAACTGGTCGGCATCACCGGCACCAAGCCCCAGCCGCTGGCCCTGCCCGTGCAACTGCCCAGCGTGTTGCCCGACAACCTGGCCACCTGGGTGGATACCGCCCGCGACCAGCAGCCCGGCGTGCGCCAGGCCGCCATCGCGCTGGACATTGCGCGGCTGGAGACCAAGAAGGCCGAAACCGGCCACCTGCCCACGGTGGACCTACAGGCGGGCTACAACGTCACGCGCAACCTGCACGGCACCATCACCTCGCCCGGCGTCACCTCCCGCAGCAACGCGGCCAGCGTGGGCGTGGCCTTGAACCTGCCGTTGTTTGCAGGCTTTGCCGTGCAAAACCGCGTGAAGGAAACCCTGGCCCTCGAAACCAAGGCCGAGGCCGACCTGGAGACCGCCCGCCGCAATGTGGCGCAGGCCACGCGTGCCGCGTTCTACGGCGTGCAGTCCGGCCAGGGCCAGGTGCAGGCCCTCGAAGCGGCCGAAGCCTCCAGCCAGAGCGCGCTGGACGCCAACAAGCTGGGCTACCAGGTGGGTGTGCGCATCAACATCGACGTGCTCAACGCCCAGAGCCAGCTCTACCAGACCAAGCGTGACCTGGCCCAGGCCCGCTACAACGTGCTGCTGGGCGGGCTCAAGCTGCGCCAGGCGGCCGGCACGCTGTCGCAGCAGGATATCGAAGCGGTCAACGCGCTGCTGGTCAAATAGCTTTAGCGCTGCACCCACGCCTGGGTGCATTCCGTGTATGAATTGCGGAAACCGGCCGGTCAGCCACCCTCGGGCTGCACCATCGCCACAATCTCGCGGGCCGTGGCCTGTGCAGCACCCCGGTGTGTGGCCGCAAACCGGGTGGCGCGCTCGCTGGCCTCGTGATGGGCTTGGGCATCCTGCGCCAGTGCCGTGGCCTGCGCCATCCCTTGCGCCAGGTCGGGCACCCGCTGTGCGGCACCTGCCGCGCACGCCAGTTCTGCCGCCTCGGCAAAGTTGAAGGTGTGCGGGCCCAGCACCACGGGGCAACCGCAGGCGGCGGCTTCGATCAGGTTCTGGCCGCCCAGCGGGGCAAAACTCCCGCCCAGCAAGGCCACATCGGCGAGGCCGTAGTACAGCGCCATTTCGCCGATCGAGTCCCCCAGCCACACGTCGGCAGCCACAGGCGCTGCCGCCCAGGTGCTGCGGCGCGACACCGAGAGGCCTGCGCGCTGCAGCAACTGATGGACCTCGTCAAACCGCTGCGGATGGCGCGGCACGATCAGCCATTGAACCGCAGACTGTTCCGCACCGGTTGCTTCACTATTGATAGCAACTTCGGCTTGTTCCACTAGCGCTTGAGGCGGGTTTTGCCGTATTTTCTGGATCTGCTCCAGCCACATGGCCTCTTCGCCCTCGCGGCTGCTGGCCAGCAAGACCACCGGGCGGCCGGTGCGAGCGCGCCACTGGTGACCGCGCTCCAGCAGCTGCGCATCGGGCACCACATCGAACTTGAGATTGCCCAGCACACCCCGCACCGGCGCGCCGATGGCCGCGAGCCGCGTAGCGTCCTCCTGGGTCTGCGCCCAGACGGCTGTCAAACCGCCATAGGCAGGCCGCGCCAGGGCCGACAGGCGCTCGGCCTTGCGCAGTGAGATCTCGTTGAAGCGCGCATTCGCCAGCACCAGAGGAATGCGCCGTTGCCGGCAACCCGCCACCAGGTTGGGCCACACCTCGGTTTCCATCAGGACGCCGATGGCCGGACGGAACTTGCGCAGGAACCGCCCCACGGCGCCCGGTGTGTCCCAGGGCTGCCACACCTGCACGTCGCCCGGCAGCAGCAACTTTTCGCCCTCGGCCCGCCCTGTGGCAGTGCTGTGGGTGAGCAGCAGACGCATGCCCGGCAACTGTTCGCGCAACTGGGCCAGCAAGATGGCGGCCGCCCGGGTTTCGCCCAGCGACACGGCATGCACCCACACAAACCGGCCGAGCGGGTCGCTGCTGCTGTGAGGCATCAGGCTGTCAATGGGAGTCGGGTACCGGCCAAAACGCTCGCCCACCGCATAGGCATAACCGGGCTCCGCCACCGCACGGCGGCGCAGCTTGCGGCGCAGCAGCGGCTGGGCACCCCAGGTCAGCAGCGAATACAGGGCCCGCGCGGCGTTCATGCGGGCACAGGCAGACTGAGCACACCACCCGCCCAGCCGCTGTCGCTGCGCGTCGCCCAGACGATGCAGGGCGCGTCATCGGGCGCGGCCGCCACGCAGCGGCCACCCGGCGCCCAGAACGCACTGCGGCCCGCACTGACGTAGCCGCCCGAGGTGCCGCTGTAGTTGGCTGCAAGCACGGCCATGTCGTGGTCGCGCGCGTAGCCTTCCAGCATGGTCGATTCCGCTGCGTAGGCCTTCTCAGAAATCAGCACGCCCGCCGCATACAGGGCCGCGCCAGCGCCACGGGCGGCCTGCGCATGCTCTGGGTGGGTGATGTCAGCGCACACGGCCAGTGCCGTGGGCTCGCCCGCTATCAGTTGCACCTGAGCGTCCTGCGTGCCCGCGCTGGCAAATATCTCTTCGCTGCTGTGCAGATGGCGCTTGCGGTACAGCGCCACACTGCCGTCGGGCCCCAACAGCCAGGCGCCGATGGCGGGCGGCGCGCCTTCCCCCTCGGGTACGGCCGGGGCGCCCACCACCAGGGCCACATGGTGGCTTTGCGCGGCCTGCCTCAGCGCAACCAGCGCGGGGTGGTCTGCCGTCAGCACATGGTCGGCCATCAACGCCGGCTCATACCCAATGAGCGACAGCTCCGGGAACTGCAGCAGTTGCACGCCCTGGTGGGCAGCGGCCCGCACGCAGGCCAGGTGCATTTGCAGGTTGCGCTGCACGTCTCCGGGCGCCGACGGCGTCTGGGCGGCAGCTACGCACAAAGGGGTGGAGAGCGAAAGCATCGTGCAGGGGGCTGGCAATCAGTGGCTGGCCGCGCCCACATGGGCATCCGGCTTGACCCGGTGCAGCAACGCCAGCATGGCGGCCTCGATGCGGGCCAGCGCCTCGGGCGTGTGGCCTTCAAAGCGCAGCACCAGCACCGGCGTGGTGTTGCTGGCGCGGATCAGGCCGAAACCGTCCGGCCAGTCCACGCGAAGGCCGTCAATGGTGCTGATGGCGGCAGGCGCAGCAAAGGCCTCTGCGGCCAGGGCTTGCAGTTCGGCCGTGAGGCGATGTGGTTCTCCCTCGGCACACGACACGTTGAGTTCGGGCGTGGAGAAGCTGGTGGGCAACGCGTTCAGCACCGCGCTTGGATCACTGCTGCGGCTCAAAATTTCCAGCAGGCGGCAACCCGCATAGGTGCCGTCGTCAAAGCCATACCAGCGCTCCTTGAAGAAGATGTGGCCGCTCATCTCGCCGCCGAGGGGAGAGTTCGTCTCCTTCATGCGCGCCTTGATGAGCGAGTGGCCAGTCTTGAACATCACGGGCACGCCACCGGCCGCCGCAATGGCGGGGGCCAGGCGCTGGGTGCACTTCACGTCAAAGATGATCTCGCCGCCGGGCACACGCGACAGAACGTCCTGGGCAAACAGCATCATCTGGCGGTCGGGGAAGATGTTGGTGCCGTCCCGGGTCACGATGCCCAGGCGGTCGCCATCGCCGTCAAAGGCCAGGCCCAGCTCAGCGTCGCTGGTCTTCAGGGCTTCGATCAGGTCGCGCAGGTTTTCGGGCTTGCTCGGGTCGGGATGGTGGTTGGGAAAGTTGCCGTCCACCTCCGAGAACAGTTCGGTCACCTCGCAGCCCAGCGCACGGAAGATGGCGGGCGCCGACGCGCCGGCAATGCCGTTGCCGCAGTCCACCACGATCTTGAGGGGGCGGGCCAGCTTCACATCCCCCACGATGCGTTCGCGGTAGGTGGGCAGCACATCCACATGCCGCACCGAGCCGCCAGGCAGCAGCTGCCAGCTTTCCTGCTCCATGGTGCGGCGCAGGGCCTGAATTTCGTCACCATAGATGGCGCGACCGTTCAGCACCATCTTGAAGCCGTTGTAGTCCTTGGGGTTGTGGCTGCCCGTGACCTGGATGCCACTGTTGCACAGCGTGCTGGCCGCAAAGTACAGAAGGGGTGTGGTGACCAGGCCCACGTCGATCACCTCGATGCCCGCCTCCACCAGCCCCTGGATCAGCGCCGCCGACATGGCGGGGCCTGACAGGCGGCCATCCCGCCCCACCGCCACGGTGGTCTGCCCTTCGGCGCGTGCTGCCGTGCCAAAGGCCCGGCCCAGGCCCAGGGCAACGTCTTCGTTCAGGGTGGACGGCACGATGCCGCGGATGTCATAGGCTTTGAAGATGGCGGGTGTCGGTTGCACGCAGGGGGGCCTTTCGCAGTGGGGTTGAAAAGTCCGCTGCATTGTAGGCGCCGCCCTTGGGGCTTTTTCCAGCCCTTGCGGCCCGCCCGGCTTGGCCTCCGGTCGCGGCCGAAGGCATAGGTCCGAAAACGGCCAGTAGCGCAGGGCCAGACTCCTATGATCTGGCCCATGACCCTGAACGCCCCCCACCCCACCCCCACCGCCAATGCGGCCTCCGACGAAGGCCGCTACCTGGCGCTGCAGGCGCGGGATGCGCGGTTTGACGGGCATTTTTTCACCGGAGTGACCTCCACCGGCATCTACTGCCGCCCTGTATGCGCCGTGCGCACGCCCCGGCGCGAGAACTGCCGGTTTTTTGCGCTGGCGGCCCAGGCCGAAAGCGCCGGGTTTCGCCCCTGCCTGCGCTGCCGGCCCGAGCTGGCCCCCCAGGCGATGGTGTGGTCGGTGCAGGACGCCAGCGGCATTCTGGTGCAGCAAGCCGTGCGTCTGCTGGATGCACCCGACCTCTGGCCCACACCGGAGGCTCCCGGCGAGGGCAGCGCCACCGTGGCCCGTCTGGCCGAGCGGCTGGGCGTGAGCGACCGGCATCTGCGCCGCATTTTTGAGGCAGCCCTGGGCGTATCGCCCCTGCAATATCTGCAGACGCGACGGCTGCTCACGGCCAAGCAGCTGCTCACCGACACCACCATGCCCGTGACGCAGGTGGCACTGGCCAGCGGGTTTGCCAGCGTGCGGCGGTTCAATGCGGCCTTTGTGGGCCACTACGGCCTCAACCCCACCCAGTTGCGGCGTAACGGCGCTGGCGGCGCCGCAGCGAGCACCGGGCGCACCGGCGCCGTGCGCCTGGCGTGGCGCCCACCACTGGACGTGGCGGCGCTGCTGGCGTTTTTTGAGAAGCGGCAGTTCCACGGCGTGGAGTGCGTGGTGCAGGGCGCGGACGGCCCCGGCCTGCGCCGCACCGTGAGGCTCCGGCATTCCGTAGCGGCCTGTACCGGCATGCCGCAAGAAACCACCGGCTGGCTGAACGCCCGCTTTGACGTGGCGCGCCGCCAGGTGCTGCTGCAGACGAGCGACAGCCTGTACCCCGTGCTGCCGCTGGTCATCCGCCGCGTGCGTGCCATGCTGGACCTGGACGCCGACCCCGCCGCCATCAACGCCGTGCTGCACCCGGACTTCCCGGACGGAGACGGCCTGCGCGTACCGGGGGCGTTCGACGGGTTCGAGCTGGCAGTGCGCGCCGTGCTGGGCCAGCAGATCACCGTGGCGGCCGCGCGCACGCTGGGCCAGCGGCTGGTGGAGCGGCTGGGCGAGCCCATCGCCACGCCTTGGCCCGAGCTGCACCGGCTGTTCCCTACTGCTGCCACCCTGGCCCGCGCCGATGGCGACACCTTGGGCCAGCTGGGCATCGTGCGCCAGCGGCAGGCGGCCATCGTGGCGCTGGCGCGCGCGGTAGACAGCGGCGCCCTGGCCCTGCATGCGGGCGCCGACGTGCCCAGCACCACCGCCGCCTTGTGCACCCTGCCCGGCATTGGCGACTGGACGGCGCAGTACATCGCCATGCGGGTACTGCGCTGGCCCGACGCCTTCCCGGCCGGCGACGTGGCGCTGCACAAGGCGCTGGGGGTGCAGCAGCACAAGAACCCGGCACGCGCAGCGCAAGAGGCTTCGCAAGCCTGGCGCCCCTGGCGCAGCTACGCGGTGCTGCGTGCCTGGGCTGCCGGGGGCACCGGAACGGCATCTGCCCAGCCCAACGAAACACAGTCACTTCAAAAACAATAGCAAAGCAGGCAATCAACACTAGCGCCTGGCACGGATTTCACTCAAAAAACCGACACACCACCTCTCTGGAGACCTTCCGGCATGCAGTTTCACCCCCTCACCGTGCAGGCACGGGCAGATACCCCGCTGGGCCCTGTGCGGCTGGCCGCCTCGCCCACGGGCCTGTCGGGCGTCTGGTTTGAAGGCCAGCGCCACGAGCCCACCGCCCAGTTGCATGGCCCCGGTGCCTGGGCCTTCGCTCCAGGCAATCACCCCGTGCTGCAAGAGGCTGCGCGCCAGCTGCAGCAGTATCTGGACGGGCAATGCCCGCACTTCGACTTGCCGCTGGACCTGTCGGGTGGCACGGCCTTTCAGCAATCGGTGTGGCATGCGCTGCTGCAGATTGCCCGGGGCCAGACCACCAGCTATGGCGCGCTGGGCCGCCAGCTGGGCAACCCCAGCGCTGTGCGGGCCGTGGGTGCGGCGGTGGGCCGCAACCCGGTGAGCGTGGTGGTGCCCTGCCACCGCGTGCTGGGTACCGATGGCAGCCTCACGGGGTATGCAGGCGGCCTCGATCGCAAGAGGGCTTTGCTGACGCTGGAGAATGCAACCCTTTTTGCCACCCCAATCCACCCCATGAAGGCCTTCGCATGAACAGCCCCGCCACCCGGCCCGTCTCGACCTGGATCGGAGAATTCATCCTGCTGGCCGCACTGTGGGGCGCGTCGTTCCTGTTCATGCGCCTGGGCGCGTCCGACTTTGGCCCCCTGCCAACCGCCGGACTGCGGGTGACGCTGGCTACGGTGTTCCTGTGGCCCATCATGCTGCGCCAGGGGCACTGGCCCGCGCTGCGCCAGCACTGGCGGCCCATCCTGTTTGCGGGCGTCATCAATTCGGCGATTCCGTTCTCGCTGTTCTCCTGGGCGGTGCTGCACATTGCCACGGGCTTGACCTCGATCCTCAACGCCACCGTGCCGCTGTTTGGTGCCCTGATCGCCTGGGTGTGGTTGGGCGACCGCATCAACCGCCTGCGCTGGGTGGGGCTGGCACTGGGTTTTGTGGGCGTGGCCCTGCTGGCCTGGCGCGCACCAGCCGGCACCGGGTTCAAGACCGACCACGCTCAATGGGCCATTGCGGCGTGCCTGCTGGCGTCGGCGTTCTACGGCGTGTCGGCCAGTTTCGCGCGGCGCCACCTCACGGGGCTGCCGCCCCTGGCCACGGCTGCTGGCAGCCAGCTGGGTGCCGCGCTCGGGCTGGCCCTGCCCACGTTGTGGCTGTGGCCGGCCCAGATGCCGGGCCCGCGTGCCTGGGCCGCCATCGTGGCCATTGCGGTACTGTGCACCGGCATCGCCTACATCCTGTACTTTCGCCTCATTGAGCACGCGGGTCCCAGCCGCGCGCTGGCCGTGACTTTCATCACCCCGGTATTCGCCGTGCTGTATGGAACACTCTTCCTGGGCGAGACCATCACGCCGTGGATGGTGGGCTGCGCGCTGGTGATCGTGTGTGGCACCTTGTTGTCAACCGGACTTATCAGGACGCTGTGGCCCGCCCGGCCCGCCTCAGAACGGGCCTAAACTTGACACATGGTTTTTTTATCGGGTGCATGCTTTCTGAGGAAGGCCCCATGCGGCACAGGTCGCGACATGCCCCCGCTCCTCCCTCGGGGCCGCCCGCCAGTCTTTAGCGCCCCTCCAGCCTCCTTCAAGGCGTGTTCGCGACCCCAGGCCGCCCAAGGAAACCGCCATGGGTAACAACACGCTGCTGGCAGGCACCGCCGTCATGCTGCTGCTGCTCGTGCTGGTCTGGCTCTCGCCGCAGGAGTCTCTGAGGCCGTCGCGGCGCACACTGATCCTGCTGGGCGTGGCGGGGGGCGTGGCCTCCATTGCCGCGTTCGAGGCCCTGCGCTGGAACGCGCCGGAGCTGAACATCGTGGCCTACCCCACCGCCACAGCCTTTTTGGCGTTGTTCTTCGGGGTACCGGCTGCAGCCATCACCGCCTTGCTGACCTTGCAGGCAACGCTGTGGGCGGACACGTCGGCGGCCTGGCCTGCCACCACCGTGCTGGGCAGTGCGCTCGCGTCGGGCTGGGGCTGGCGAACACTGGGGGCGCGCTGGCGCTGGCCCGAATGGGCTCCGCTGGTGGGCCTGACCATCACCTTGCCGCTGGCGGTCTCGCTGGCCATGTGGGCTACCAGTTCGCTGTCGGGCGCCGGCAGCTATCTGCACTGGCACCATGGCGCGGGGGTGCTGATGCTGGGTATCGGCTGGCTGATGATTGCCGGCCGGGCCCGCGCCGAACTGGCACGCAGTGACATCCAGCAGACACTGGGCCAGCAGGAACGCCACCTGCGCCTGGCGCTCGACGCACTGGGCGGCGGCCGCTGGGAATGGGCGGTGGACACGCGCCGGTTTACCTGCGATGGCCGTTTTTACGAGGCCTATGGCATCACCAGCGCAGATGCGCAGTCTCCCGACCTGTGGCAACGCTGGTACGCCCGGCGCCACCCGCTGGATGCCGAGCGCAATGCCGCCAAGCTGGCGCGCGCCATGGACGGGCTGGAGGAAAGCTACGAGGCCGAGTTCCGCGTGATGGACACGCAGGGTCAGTGGCGATGGCTGATGTCGCGCGGCACCGTGGCGCGGCGCGATGCCCAGGGCCGCCCTGCCAGCCTGATCGGCATGGACGTGGACATCACGGCCCACCGCGAGGCCGAGGAGGCCCTGCAGTCGGCCGAAGCCAAATACACCACGTTCTATCAGACGCTGCCCGACCCGGCGGGCATCACCCGCATTGTCGATGGGCGCTATATCGACGTGAACCCGGCGTTCTGCGATCTGCTGGGCTTTACGCGGGACGAAGTGCTGGGCCGCACCTCGTCCGAGCTGCGCATCTGGGCCGACGAGCAGGAGCGCAAGCGGCTGCTGGACACCTACCAACGCGATGGCAAGGTGGACCGGCTGCCCCTGGTGGCACAGAGCAAGGGCGTGCGTATTCCGGGCCTGATGTCGGCCCGCTCTGTGCCGGTGAACGGCGAGAACTGCTTTGTTTTTGTTTTCCACGACATCACCGAGGCCCAGCGCACCAGCGACGAGCTTCGGGCGCTGTACAACCAGCTGCAGCAGGCCGGCCGGCTGGCCCGGCTGGGCGCATGGGAAGACGAGCGCGGCAAGGGCCTGGTGTACTGGTCGGACGTGTGTTTTGACATCCACGGCCTGCACCCCCAGCAGCCGCCGCCCAGCGACTACATCGACCGCCATGTGGCCCCGCAGTACCGCGAGCCGCTGCGCGAGAAATTCCGCCAGAGCATCCGTTCGCGCACCGAATGGAGCATGGAGCTGGAGGTCTTTCACGCCGACGGCCACCTGCTGTGGGTGCGTGCGCGGGGTGAGCCGGTGATCGAAAACGGCCGCGTGGTCAAGGTGCGCGGCGTGATGCAGGACATCGACGAGGCCAAGCGCGCCGAGCAGCGCCTGCGCCAGTCCGAGGAGCGTTTCTCGCGCATCTTCCAGCTCATGCCCTACCCCATGGGCCTGTCGAGCCGCAACGACGGCCGCTATGTGGACATCAACCCCGCCTGGGTCGAGATGCTGGGCATCCCCCGCGAAGAGGCCATTGGCCGTACCGCGGTGGAGATGGGCATCTTCTCGGCCGAAGACCGCCAGCGGCTCATGGACCAGGTCAGCCAGGCCGGCCAGCTCAGCGATTACGAAGTAACCCTGAACGTACGGAACGGCCCCCGGCGCACCGTGCTGCAATCCATGCGCGCCACCGAGTTCGACGGCGAGCCCTGCTGGCTGTTCTCGGTGCACGACATCACCGACCGCAAGCGCAACGAGGTCCAGGTGCGCGAGCGCGAGGCTCTGCTGTCGCTCACCATCTCCGCTGCATCGCTGGGCCTGTGGGACTGGGACCTGCAAACCGGCCTGGTGACGGGCGACCAGCGCTGGCACGCCATGCGGGGCCTGCCCGAGCCCGGTGACGACGCAGCGGCCGTGCTGTGGACCACCGCCATCGCACCCGACGACGTCGACCGCATCACCGCCGAGCTGGCACGCCACACGGCCCACCTGGGCACTCCGTTTGACGCCACCTGGCGGCTGAACCAGCCCAACGAGCCCGTGCGCTGGGTGCGCAACCTGGGCAAGATCGTCGGCTTTGACGAGCAAGGAAGCCCAGCCCGCATGCTGGGCGTGGCCATTGACGTGACCCCGCAGCGCGAACAGGAGGTGATGCTGCAGCGCCTGGCGCTGTACGACGCGCTCACCGGCCTGCCCAACCGGGTGCTGCTGGCACGCAAGCTGCAGGAGGGCATGACCCAGGCCCGCGACACCGGTAAACAGCTGGGTGTCGCCTACCTGGACCTGGACGGCTTCAAGCCCGTGAACGACCGCCTGGGCCATGGCGCAGGCGACCGCCTGCTGGTGGTGGTGGCCGGGCGGCTCACCCGCGCGCTGCAGCCCCAGGACACGGTGGCCCGCCTGGGGGGGGACGAGTTCGTGATCCTCATGCCCGGCCTGGCCTCCGTGAACGACTGCGAACGCGTGCTGGAGCGCGTGATGGAAAGCGTCTCGGCCCCCTACACGCTCGACACCGAGCGCGTGGTTGTCACCGCCAGCATCGGCTACACCATCTTTCCGCAGGACGATGCGGATGCAGACACCCTGCTGCGCCATGCCGATCAGGCCATGTACGCCGCCAAACAGGCCGGGCGCAACCGTTTTCACCAGTTCGACGCCGCCCAGGAGCGCGCCGTGCAGCTGCTGCGTGCCCAGGGGCACTACCTGCGCGAGGCCCTCGCCCAATCCCAGTTCACGCTGTACCTCCAACCCAAGGTGGACATGCGCAGCGGTACGGTGGTGGGCGCCGAAGTGCTCTCGCGCTGGCTACATCCCGAACGGGGCCTGGTGCCACCGGGGGAGTTCTTGCCGCTGCTCGAGGGTACCGACCTGGAGATCGGCTTTGGCGAATGGGTGGCCGAGGCCGCGCTCACGGTGCTGGAGCAGCTGCAGGACCGGGACCTGCCCATGCCGCTGAGCATCAACATTGCCGCCCAGCACCTGCAGCAACCGGGTTTTGCCGACTGGCTGGCGGGCTGCCTGGCGCGCCACCCCGGCGTGCCTGCGCACCTGGTCGAGATCGAGATCACCGAAAGCGCGGCCCTGTACGACCTGAGCGCCGTGGCCGACACGCTGAACGCCTTGCGTGCCATGGGGGTGTCCGTGGCGCTGGACGACTTTGGCACCGGCTACTCGTCGCTGACCTACCTGCGCCGCCTGCCCATGGACACGCTCAAGATCGACCAGAGCTTTGTGCACGGCATGATGGGCGACCCCGGCGACCTGGCCATCGTGCAGGGCGTGATCGGCCTGGCCCGCTCGTTCGGCTACCGGGTGATCGCCGAGGGGGTGGAAACCGTCGAACAGGGGCAGATGCTGCTGCAGCTGGGCTGTCTGCAGGCGCAGGGATACTGCATCGCCCGGCCCATGCCGCTGGAGGCTTTCATCGGCTGGACCTCCACCTGGCAGCCGCCTGCGGGTTGGCAACGGAATCGGCCGATTTGAAAATCACCGAAATCCTGCCCTGGTGCCAGGGCGATATACCCGGGAAGCTACTGTTTTAATAGCAATTTCTGCACGACGCCCCGCGCACCATACAGGGCTGCCGATTCAGCCCACCAGGTCCTTCACCTGCTGCAGCGCCGCCGGGTCTTCCATCGTCGTCAGGTCGCCCGGGTCGCGCCGCTCGGCCACAGCCTGCAACGCGCGGCGCAGCAGCTTGCCGCTGCGGGTCTTGGGCAGCACGGTTACAAAGTACACGCGCGATGGCCGCGCCACAGCGCCGAGCTGGTGATCCACCTGCTTCATCACCTCGCCTTCGAGCTTGAGGCGTGCAGCATCGTCAGTGAGGCCCGAGGCATCGCGCGCCACGGCAAACGCCATGGCCACCTGCCCCTTCAGGCTGTCGGCCACGCCCACCACGGCCACTTCGGCGATGTTGGGGTGCGAGGCAATGCTCTCCTCGATCTCGCGCGTGCCCAGGCGGTGGCCGGCCACGTTGATCACGTCGTCAGTGCGGCCCAGGATGAAGTGGTAGCCGTCCGCATCGCGGATGCCCCAGTCAAACGTGCTGTAGATCAGGCGGCCCGGGATGCTCTTCCAGTACGTGTTTACAAAGCGGGCGTCGTCGCGCCACACGGTCTGCATGCAGCCGGGGGGCAGCGGGCCTTCGATGGCGACCACGCCTTTCTGGTTGGGGCCTGTCAGCTCCTCGCCCGTGGCCTCGTCGATCAGCTTCACGCCGTAGCCGTACATGGCCTTGCCCGGGCTGCCGAAACGTGTGGTTTGCTTTTCCACGCCATTGGCAAGGGTCAGAATGGGCCAGCCGGTTTCGGTCTGCCAGTAGTTGTCGATGATGGGCACTTGCAGGGCGTCGCTGATCCACTGGGCGGTAGGCTCGTCCAGCGGCTCGCCCGCCAGCCACAGGGCCTTGAGGCTCTTGACGTTGTACTTGGCCAGGTAGGCCGGGTCCTGCTTCTTGAGCACGCGCACCGCCGTGGGTGCAGAGAACATGTGGGTGACCTGGTACTTCTCGACAATGCTCCACCACACGCCTGCATCGGGTCGCGTGGGCAGGCCTTCGTACATGATGGTCGTCATGCCCGCGATCAGAGGGCCATAGACGATGTAGCTGTGGCCCACCACCCAGCCGATGTCGCTGGTGGCAAAGTACACATCGCCCGCCTTGGCGTCAAAGATATGCTTCATGCTCGCGGCCAGCGCCACGGTGTAGCCACCCGTGTCGCGCTGCACGCCCTTGGGCTTGCCGGTGGTGCCGCTGGTGTACAGCGTGTAGCTGGGGTGGGTGGACTCGACCCATTCGCAGGGCACCACGGTATTCAGGTGCTGCTCGCGCAGCGGCGCCCATTCGTGGTCGCGGCCAGACTGCAAGTGCATGGGCGCCAGGCCCCGGTTCACCATCAACACGGCGGCGGGCTTGTGTTTGGAGAGCGCAATGGCTTCGTCCAGCAGCGGCTTGTACGGCACCACCTTGCCGCCGCGCGACCCGGCATCGGCACTGACCACGGCCACGGGCTCGGCGTCTTCGATGCGCGAGGCCAGCGAGCCCGACGCAAAGCCGCCAAACACCACCGAATGCAGTGCGCCGATGCGCACGCAGGCCAGCATGGCAAACGCGGCCTCGGCAATCATGGGCATGTAGATGAGCACGCGGTCGCCCTTCTTCACGCCCAGCGACAACAGCACGGCCGCCATGCGCTGCACCTCGGCATGCAGCTCGGCAAAGCTGTAGCTGCGCTCGGTGTCGGTTTCGGTGGAGATGGCCACCAGCGCCGCCTGGCTGGCGCGCGTGGCCAGGTGGCGGTCTACCGCGTTGTGACACAGGTTGGTGGTGCCGCCCACAAACCATTTCGCAAACGGCGGGTTGCTGTAGTCGCACACCTGCTGGGGCGGCGTCTTCCAGTCGATCAGCTTCGCCTGCTCGCTCCAGAAGGTGTCGCGGTGGTCGATGGACTGGCGGTAGAAGTCGGCGTAGGTGCTGTGTGCGGTCATTGTGGGTGTCTCCTCGGCATCTCTCTCGCCCTGCCAGGACAGCAGGTTTTGAATTCATAATTATTCATGACGGGCTTGCGGCAAACTGACGTGGCGGCCCTTGTTCCCTGCCAACAGGGCGCAGAATGCCGCTGGAATATGGATATGTCGGCAAGCGTCACACGGGCCTGTCACACTCCGGGGCCATGCAAACAGCGCAGCCCCCTGCCCCCACCTCCGTCCCTTTCCGCGAAGCCTTTTTGTTCTGGCTGAGGCTTGGGTTCATCAGCTTTGGCGGGCCGGCTGGCCAGATCGCCATCATGCACGCCGAGCTGGTGGAGCGGCGCCGCTGGATCAGCGAAAACCGCTTCTTGCACGCCCTCAACTACTGCATGCTGCTGCCCGGCCCTGAGGCGCAGCAGCTGGCCACCTACATCGGCTGGCTCATGCACCGCACCTGGGGTGGCATCGTGGCCGGGGCGCTGTTTGTGCTGCCCTCGCTGTTCATCCTGATCGGGCTGTCATGGGTGTACCTGCGCTTTGGCGATGTGCCCGTGGTGGCGGGCATCTTCTATGGCATCAAGCCCGCTGTGACCGCGCTGGTGCTGCATGCCGCGCACCGCATCGGCACCCGCGCGCTCAAGAACGGCTGGATGTGGGGCATCGCTGCCGCGTCGTTTGTGGCCATCTTTGCGTTCGACACGCCCTTCCCCGCCATCGTGCTGGCGGCCGGGTTGATCGGCTACTTTGGCGCACAGCGCTGGCCCGCCGTATTTGCGCTGGGGGGCGGCCATGCCAACGCCCACAAGGGCTATGGCCCGGCGCTGATCGATGACGACACGCCAACGCCTGCCCATGCGCGCTTTTCTCGCGTCCACCTGGTCAAGGTATTGTTGGCGGGGCTGGGGTTGTGGCTGGCAGCCATGGGCCTGCTGGTGGCCACGCAGGGCTGGCAAGGCACGCTCACGCAGATGGGCTGGTTCTTCACCAAGGCGGCCATGCTCACCTTTGGCGGCGCGTATGCCGTCCTGCCCTATGTGTACCAGGGCGCGGTGGAGCACTACCAGTGGCTCAGCGGCCCGCAAATGATCGATGGCTTGGCCCTGGGCGAGACCACGCCCGGCCCGCTGATCATGGTGGTGGCGTTTGTCGGTTTTGTGGGCGGCTGGCTGCAGCAGGTGTGGGGGCAGGACGCACTGTTCGCAGGCGCCGTGGCGGCGGCCACGGTCGTGACCTTTGTGACCTTTTTGCCCTCGTTCATCTTCATCCTGGCGGGCGGCCCGCTGGTGGAGGCCACGCACGGCAAGCTGGGATTTACCGCGCCGCTGTCAGCCATCACGGCTGCTGTGGTGGGCGTGATCCTGAACCTGGCGCTGTTCTTTGCCTACCACCTGCTGTGGCCGCAGGGCTTTGGCAGCCGCTTTGATGCCGTGTCGGCCGTTATCGCAGTGGGAGCGCTGGTGGCGCTGTTCCGCTTCAAGCTGGGCGTCATGCCGCTGCTGGGCGGCTGTGCCCTGGTGGGACTGGCAGTCAAGCTGGCAACGCCCTACTTCGCCTGACCAGAACCTGTATCAATCACTATGATTTTGATAGCTGCTAGCACATGAAAATCATGCGCTAGCAGCCGATTTGGCTCAAAACTGGTTATTTGATCAGCCCGAGCACGTCCTTGAACGCCGGGTGCTCGCAGCTGCCCAGCCATTCAAACGCCACCATTTCGGTGGTCACCAGCTCGGCGCCTGCGCCGGCCAGACGGTCGAAGGCGGCGTCGCGGTTGCGTTCGGTGCGCGAGCCGCAGGCGTCGGTCACCACCCACACTTCAAACTCGTCATCGATCAGGTCCAGCGCGGTCTGCAGCAGGCAGACGTGGGCCTCGCACCCGGCAATGACGATGGTGCCGCGCTCTGTTGCCAGCGGTGCGGGCTTTTGCAGGTGCTTTGGCAGGCTGCGTGCGTTGCTGCCCTGGGGCTTGGCCGGTGGCCGCAGCCATTCGCCCAGGCCTTCTTCGGCGGCGCTGAAGTGCATCTTGGCCAGGGTCTTCTGGCAGGCGGCGCGCAGCGCGGCGTCGTTGGCGCCCAGGCGCGAGGGGTTTTGCTCGGTGCCCCACACGGGCACGTCCAGCATGCGGGCGATCTCGGCCAAACGGCGGGCGTTGGCCAGCACGGCGGGGCCCTCAAAGATGGCAGGCATCAGGCGCTCCTGGTAATCAATCAGGACGAGTTGGGATTCGGTGGCGTCAAGGAGCATGGTGGGACCGTTTCTGTGTTCGTTGAATCGCTGTGTGGGCACAGCGAAGAAGGCAATGGCGCATTGTCGCAGCCCGTGCCCGGGGTTTTCAGGCGCGAAGGACCGCCTGCAGCGCCGTGGCCAGCGGCCCGGCCATGGCCACTGCGTTGCTCGGATGCGGAATGCAGTCCGTGCTCCACACCTCCCCTACCCCGGATTCGCGCATCGCCTGCAGTGCATCGCCCGCAAACAACGCATGCGTCACGGCCACATCCACCGAGGCGGCGCCCGCCTGCAACAGCAGCCGGGCAGCCAGCGCCAGCGTGCGGCCGGTGCTGGCCATGTCGTCCAGCAGCACCACGGCTCGGCCCTGGGCGTTGAGCGGGGGCAGCTCGATGGCCACCTGGCGGTCACCATGGCGCACCTTGGTGCACACGGCATGGTCAAAACCATGGCGGGTGGCGGCCTGGGCAATCCATTGGGCGGATTCACCGTCGGGCCCCACCAGCAGCGCATTCGGTCGGCGCTCAGCAATCAGGTCGGCCAGCGGCTCGGCACCGCTGAGCACCACGGCCTGCGACACGGGGATGGCCTGCTCCAGCCGGTCGATGCGGTGCAGGTGCGGGTCCACGGTGATGACGGCATCGAACAGCCCGGCCAGAAACCCGCCCACCACCTGCTGGCTCACGGCCTCGCCGGGGTGGAAAGCGATGTCCTGCCGCATGTAGGCCAGGTACGGCGCCACCAGCGTGAGATGCTGCACGCCCAGGCTGCGGGCCGTGCGGGCGGCCAGCAGCAGCTCTACCAGCTTTTCATTGGGCTGGTGCAGGCTGCGCAGCAGCACGGCTTGGCGTGGCAACTGGCCTGAGGCATCCACGGGCAGGCGCAGCTTGAGTTCGCCATCGGGGAAGCGGTGGCGCTCGATGGCCAGGGCTGTCAAACCCGCAGCCTGTGACAGGCGCAGCGCAGGCGCGGCTTCGTCGTCGAAATACAGCACACAAGCGGCTTCTGGCAACGCCATGGTCAGAACTCCACGAATACGCGCGGCACCTCGTCGGCCGTGCCCAGGCGGTAGCCGCTGTCGCGTTCGCACGCGTGGCGCGCAAACTCCAGGTCGGCCGGGTAGCTGGCGTGCACGCGGTACAGCAGGTCGCCGGCGGCCACGGTGTCGCCCAGCTTGTGCATCAGGTCCACGCCGGCGCCAGGCACCTTGGGGGCGCCGGCCAGGCGTGCCACGCGGGCGATCTGGTAGTTGTCGATGCCGGCCACCACGCCGCTGGCGGGTGCCACCACGTCGAGCGTCAGCGCACCCAGCGCCGGGTGGTTGTGGTCAAACCCTGTGGCGCCCTGGGCGGCGATGATGGCGTTCATGCGCGCCAGCGCCCGGCCCGAGTCGAGGATGTCGCGCGCAATCGCATAACCGTCGCCGCCGCGCACATCGGGGTCGCATTCGATCAGGCGCCCGGCCAGGCGCAGCGCCTTTTGCCGCAGGTCGTCGGGCGCGCGCGGGTCGTTTTGCAGCACGCGCATCACGTCGCGGGCCTCCAGCACCGGGCCCACGCCTTTGCCCACGGGCTGGCGGCCGTCGGTGATGACCACATCCAGCGACAGGCCCATGCGCCGTGCCACATATTCAAACAGGCGGCGCAGGCGTTGCGCGTCGGGCATGGACCGCACCTTGGCCGTGGGGCCGATGGGAATGTCGAGCACCAGGTGCGTGGCCCCCGCTGCTACCTTTTTGGACAGGATGGACGCCACCATCTGCCCGGCCGAGTCGATGGACAGCGGCCGCTCCACCGAGATCAGCACATCGTCGGCTGGCGACAGGTTGGCGGTGCCCCCCCAGGCCAGGCAGCCCCGGTAGTCACGCACGATGTCGGCCAGCTGCTCCAGCGGCAGCTCTACCTTGGCCAGCACCTCCATGGTGTCGGCCGTGCCGGCGGGCGAGGTGATGGCGCGCGACGAGGTCTTGGGGCACAACATGCCATGCGCTGCCACGATGGGCACGACCAGCATAGTGGTGCGGTTGCCGGGGATGCCGCCGATGCAGTGCTTGTCCACCACCAGCGGCTCGTGCCAGTCCAGGCGCCGTCCGCTGTTCACCATGGCGTCGGTCAGAAAGAAAACCTCCTCCCGGTCCAGCTCGCTGCGGTGGCAGGCCACCACAAAGGCGGTGAGTTCGATCTTGGAATACCGATGGTCGGCAATGTCGCGCACGATGGCGCCAAAGTCCTCGCGGGTGAGGCGCTCGCTGGCGATCTTGCGGAACAGCGCGCCCATTGACTCAGGCGGCTCGGCCTGGGCCACCGACACGGTGTGGCCGTTGTCCACGCCCAGCTGGGCAAACGCGTCTTCCGACAGGCCGAGTTCATTGCAACCCACGATGGCGAGGTCATCCACCACATTGACCGTGGCCAGAATACGGCGGCCGTTGGCGCGCACCTCGATCTTGGACAGGGCCTGGAAGCCCTCGGCCCGGTACACAGCGCAGTCGCGGTGGAGGTACGCCACGTTCTCGCGCCAGGTGTCGATGGCCACGCGGCGCAAGGCCAGCTGGGAGCGGGGTGGCGTGCCTGCGGGGTCGGCCGAGGCGACGCTCGGGTTGACCAAGGGAGCGGAAGGGGACGGGGTGGTGGGCTCAGCGTGCATCGCACCAGCCTATACCGAAAATGCCCGCACAGGCTGCGGGATCACCCCGGGTCAGCGGGTTCGGGCCCTCATCTCCGGACTTGCTTGATATGCGTCAAGCAAAACCGGTCACGGCGCCGCAGCCGGCTGCAACCGCAGCAAGCGCCCTTGCGGGCTGTCGGTCAACAGGTACAGCAGGCCGTCTGGCCCCTGGCGCACGTCGCGAATGCGCTCACCGTTGCCTTGCAGCAGCCGTTCTTCCTTCTGCACCTTGCCACCCGCCACCTCCAGCCGGTGCAGGGTGCCAAACTTGAGCGACCCGACAAACAGGCTGCCTTGCCACGCCGCGCCGTAGCGCGTACTGGTCAGAAACGCCATGCCCGACGGTGCAATGGAAGGCACCCAGTAATGCAGAGGCTGCTCCATCCCGGCCTTGGCCGCGCCCTCGCCGATCTTGCCGCCGCCATAGTTCTCGCCATAAGTGATAACAGGCCAGCCGTAATTGCGCCCGGGCTGGGGCTGATTGATTTCATCACCGCCCTGCGGACCATGTTCGTGCATCCACAGCTTGCCGTCGGGGCCCATCGTGGCGCCCTGGGGGTTGCGGTGGCCGTAGCTCCAGATCTCGGGCAAGGCGCCGGGCTGCCTCACATAAGGGTTGTCGGGCGGCGCTGCTCCGTCGGGGGTTATGCGGATGATCTTGCCATGGTGGTTGTCGAGCTTTTGGGCGTCGTCCTTGCGGTGGTAGCGCTCGCCCAGCGCCACAAACAGGTTGCCGTCACCGGCCTGGGCAATGCGGCAGCCGAAGTGCAGCGCGCTCTCTACCTTGGGCCGCTGGCTGAAGATGACGCGCACGTCCTGCAGGCTGCCGGCATCTGGCGACAGGGTGGCGCGCGCCACCGCCGTGCTGTTGCCTGCCGCGCCACCCGCTGCGGGCTCTGCAAAGCAAAAGTAGATGCGGCGGTTGCGGGCAAAGTCGCTGTCCGTCACCACGTCCAGCAGGCCGCCCTGCCCACCCGCTGCCACCGGCGGCACCCCCGCCAGCGCAGGGCCCACCTGCCCGGCCGCGCTGACCACGCGCAGACGCCCGGGCCGCTCGGTCACCAAAAACTGCCCGCCGGGCAAAAAGGCCACGGCCCACGGATGGGCCAGGTCAGTGGCTATGGGTACCAGCGATACGGCGGGCGTTGGCGCAGTTTGGGCCTCAGCCCCCATGTGTACGCTTGCCACTATCAAAAACATAGCTGCTCGCGCTTTGTGCACTAGCACCTTGCGCCAATTTGGTGTCCAACCCATGCTATCAAGCTCCTCTTGGTGCGTGACCTCGCCTCCCATGGTGCCTGCGGCAGTGCAAAGCCTGACTGGCGCTCATCCTGCAGGCTGCCTCCATCAGTGAAAACGCAGGGCAACTCCATTTACCTGAATCAAATCAACAGCTTGCGAAAACGCTTATTTTTGATAAATAACCATACCGTGTTACCCTTCGCCCCCATGTCCAGATGGTTTTGCATCCTCATCCTCGCCTGCGCCACCGCTGCGCACGCCGCGCCCCAGGGCACCAATTCTGACGATATGGACCGTTTGCTCGCGGACAAAGGGCTGTTCACCCGACTGGAAGACGTGAGCCACAAGGTGGCCGACAAGGCCCAGAACGTGGCAGGCCGCGCGGGCGACCTGGTAGTCAACGCCATGGGCTTTTTGGGCGTGCCCTACAAGCGCGGCGGCAACAGTGCCGAAACCGGGTTTGACTGCAGCGGCTTCGTGCGCGCCATTTATGAACAGACGGTGGGCCTGATGCTGCCTCGCCGTGCAGACCAGCAGGCAGCCGCCACCCAGGTCATCGACAAGAAAGAACTTCAACCCGGCGACCTGGTGTTCTTCAACACCATGCGCCGCAATTTCAGCCATGTGGGCATTTATGTGGGCGACGGCAAGTTCATCCACTCGCCCCGCAGCGGTTCCGAAATCCGGGTCGAAGACATGGGCATCGCCTACTGGGCCCGCCGCTTCAATGGCGCGCGCCGCGTGACACCGGCTGAAGGCGTGGAAAGCGCCCAAGCCCCGCAGACACAGCGATAAGCAGGCCTGCGGGTTTGGGCGCTGTGGAGCGTCATGGCTTGACTACGTAGACCGTCTCGGTGCTGCGGATCGGGCCGCCGGTGATATTGACCGGGCCCGCGGACGGATCACCCCGCAGCAACGCCTTGGCGGCCGCCATGTCGGCTTGATAACGTGCCCGGGCCTCGGACTCGCAACCCTTGCGCTCCGCCACCGGCATGGCCCGGCACTCTTCCTGACTCACCTTCAGCCCGCCCCCCGCCTCGCGGATGGCCGACTGGTAACGTTGCTGCGGCGTGGCGTCTGGCACCGCACCACGGGACAGCGATGCCTCGTCGCTCTGCGCCTGTGCGACGGTGGGCAGCGCCAGAGCGCCACCCAGACTGCATGCAACGACCAGCAAGGCGGCTGGCCGTTTCCACAGCCGGAGCAACCCGTGCGGATACGGGCGGCGCGCTGCTTGTGCAGTAAGGGGCAACGAAGAAACGGTTGAAGCTGTGAACATAGGGGTTACACCTTTCTGTCGATCAGGGATGGCATGAGTGGCTGCGGCGATTCGGGAGGCCACGGAGGGCATCGGGCCACGCCACCGGATGCCCCACTGTAGCCCCGCGCCCCACCCCACAGCGCCAGCACCGGCCGCGCTACCATGTCGGACACCACCCACAGGGCGTTGCCATGCACCACACCCCCGCACTGCCTCCAGATGCCGCCACAGCGCACGACAAAGGCTATCTGAGGCGCCTGCTGTCAGAACGCAACCAGACCCCCACCCACGACGCCGGGGCGATTGACGCGGCCATCGAGGAAGCCTTTGTCCGCAATGTCGCGATCCTAGTGCTCGACATGTGCGGCTTTTCCCGGATCACCCAGAGCCACGGCATCATTCATTTTCTGGCCATGATCCACCAGATGGAGCAGGCCGCCCGCCCTGCTATCGAGGGCAATGGCGGCGAGGTCATCAAGCAGGAGGCAGACAACCTGTTTGCCGTGTTCGCCACCCCCGAACAAGCCCTGGAGGCCGCGCTGGACACCCTGCGCGCCTTGGGCGCCATGAACACCGTGTTGCCCCCGGAGCGCACACTGAACGTGAGCGCGGGCATCGGCTTCGGCCCCACCCTGGTGATTGCGCGTGAAGACCTGTTTGGCCCGGAGATGAACTGCGCCTGCAAGCTGGGCGAAGACATCGCCATGGCCAACGAGATTCTGCTCACGCAGGCGGCCTGGGCCAGCCTGCCTGCCGGTCGTTATGTCTGTGCCCGCACCGAGCACCAGATCTCGGGCATGGATCTGCAGGCGCACCGGTTTGAGCGCTGCCTTTTCGAACGCCCGTTGCGACCCCTGGCACTCCAATCGCCCAGCACATCCCTGCCTGCGGGACGCTGACAGGGGGCATTGTCCGACAGCGGTTTGACTGCCTTATCTGTAAAGTGACTCCATCGTCTGGACCAACTATTAAGGGGAACAACATGCTGTCACTGCTGGGGATGCTGCTGATTGGTTTGGTGGTGGGTTTCATCGCCCGCGCCATCAAGCCAGGGGACGACAAATTGGGCTGGATCATGACGGCGCTGCTGGGGGTGGCGGGCTCGTTTCTGGCCAGCTATGTGGGCATGGCGATGGGCTGGTACGCCCAGGGGGACAGCGCTGGCTGGATCGCCTCGGTGCTCGGGGCCGTCGCCCTGCTGGTGGTGTATGGCTTGGTCAAGGGCAAATCCTGAACGGCATGTGCATCATTTGCTGATCACACTCCACTGCTGTCACCCACACTTTGCCAACCATGCCCACTTCGCTACAGATGGCCGCTGGAGACCCTGAACTGGCCGCAACGGTGCGCCGTGCGCGCAAGCTGCTGCACCGCCGCGCCGTCGTGGCGGCAGCCGCCAGCATGGTACCGGTGCCAGGGCTCGACTGGGCGGTGGACGCCGCCCTGCTCTCACGCCTGATCCCGCAGATCAACGCCGAGTTCGGCCTGTCGGCCGAGCAGATCGACCGGCTGGACCCCAAAAAGCGGGAGCAGGTGCAAAAGGCGGTGGGCTTGGTGGGGTCTGTGCTCATTGGCAAGCTGATCACCCGCGAACTGGTCCTCCGCGCAACCCAGACCGTGGGGCTGCGGCTGAGCACGAAGCAGGTGGCCAAGTATGTGCCCCTGGCCGGCCAGGCCATTGCGGCCACCATCGGCTACGCCACGCTGCGCTACCTGGGGGAGCAACACCTGCGCGACTGCATCCGCGTGGTTCAACAGGCGCAACTGCGATTGCCGCCGCCTGCGTCAGCGTCGGCTGACAAACGCTGACGCCTCAGAGCCGGACGGCGGAAAGCAAAAAGGGCCCGAGGGCCCTTTTTGCTTGGTAGACCCGCTAATCGGCTTCGCATCAACTCGCCGAGCAGACAAAGCTGCTGGCATCTTCCACACTGCCCGAGCCCTTGTACTTGGCAAATTGCGGGTAGGGGCACAGCGGCCGCGTGCGGTTGGGGAAGTCAGTGTTTGCAGGCAGTGCCTTCGCCGCAATGCTTTGCGGAGCGATGCCCTTCTCCACCCAGTCCACCATGGTCTGGACCGAGTCGAAGTTGTCGGTAGCTGGCCCGCCTGAGCAGTGGTTCATGCCCGGCACCAGGAAGGTCCGCGCAAAGTTCTGCGTCGCCGCCACGCCGCCATTGTTGGCCGCGAGGCGTTCGTAATAGTCCACTGTGTCAAACGCCGAGAAGATCGGGTCGGACATGCCGTGGATGAACAGCAGCTTGCCGCCGCGCTGCTTGTAGGCCGCCAGTTTGTCATCGGCATAGGTGTCGTAAATGGAAGAATACGCCGCCATGCGTGCGGGGTCGGTGTCGAAGTTGAACGCCAGCGGGTTGAACGACAGATCGGGCGGCGTGAAAAACTCGTTGACCAGTGCATCCACCATCAGCGTGATGTAGCGCGCATCGGGCGTGGCCGTGGTCGAGTTGCCCAGCGTCCACGACCGCCAGCCCGGTGCCGCCAGCCCGGCGTCCCAAGGCTGGCCGGTGTACAGCGCCTTGCCGGCGGAGTTGCGGGGCCCGGCAAACACGCTCTTGAGCGCACCCACCTGGGCGGACGACAGGCAGCTGTCGGTCTTGCCGCCCGTGCATTGCAGCACGGCGGGGTCAAACGCCTTGCAGGCATTGACGTTCTGGGCCAGGCCGTCCACCACGCCGTCGGCGGCATCGCAGGTGGCATTGACGGCAGTGGCCACCAGTTTGAGGTCGCTGTTGCTGAAGGCCTTGGAGAGGATGCGGTTGCCACTGGCATCCTGCGGCGCAATCGCGTTGAACTGGATGGTGTTCCACATCGCGGCCACGGTGGCACCGCTGGACACGCGCATGGCGGGCGCTCCCGCCGTGATGCCGTCAAAGTAGTCCGGGAACCGCTGCGAGAACATCATGCCCTGGCGCCCACCACCTGAGCAGCCCGAGAAGTACGAGTAGTCCGGCTTGCGGCCGTAGCGCGTGCTGATGAGCGACTTAGAGGCCACGGCCGTCTTGTCGTAGGAGTTGTAGGCGTGGTCGACGCGCGCCTGCGGGTCGGCGCCAAAGCTGGCGCTGGTGCCGGTATGGCCCGCATCGGTGGACACCACCGCAAAGCCCTGCCCCAGCGGCGACGGCGTGCCGCCCGAGATGCTGGAGCTGAGCGAGGTGTCGCGCAGGATGCCGTCATTGCCGCCCCCGCCGATGAACAGAAAGCGCCCGTTCCAGCGGTCGGGCAGGCTGAGCTGAAAACCGATCGCATAGTTCTTGCCATCCACACCCACACGCGGGTTGATGGCGCCCGTGACCACGCAGTGCCCGGGCAAAAAGTCGCCCGTGGCAGCACCACCGGGGCGGCGCGTGCCGGGTGGCACATAGCTGGTGGACAAGTTGGTGTTGCTGAGCTGCGCGTTGGTGCTCAACGCGGCGCAAGCGGCGGCCGGGTTGGCGCTCTCGGTCACCAGCACGGCGTTGCCGCCGCCGCAGGCACTGAGCAACAGTGGCAGCAGCACGGCGGCGGGCAGCGCAACGCGTTGCGCGATGGGGGTGTCCAATGACAGGGATGGCATGGTGGTCTCCTCGGTGAATCGGTCTTGTGGGGGGTGAACCATTGGCGCAGGAACGCCCAACGACGGCCGTCAGGGCGTCGCTGAGAGAGGTGCGCGGCTTTTTTGGAAATTGAAGGGCGCCGCCCTGCGAGCGGAATGCGTAGCGCCCGGCAATAACGGGGCAGTGCCGACTCAGTCGGCCTTGAAGCCCGTGGCGGCCACGGCCTTGCCCCACGTCACCGTGTCGGCCGCGATGATGCGGGCGAACTCTTCGCGGTTGGTGCCCGTCACGCGGAAACCGGCCTCTTCCATCTTGGCCTTGCCCTCGGGCGACTGCACGGCCTTGATGATGTCGGCGCTCAGCTTGGCGACAATCTCGGGGGGCGTCTTGGCCGGGGCCACGATGCCAAACCAGGAGTTGAACTCCAGGCTGGGGTAGCCCTGCTCCTTGATGGTGGGCACATCGGGCAGTGCGTTGGACCGGGTACCGCCTGTGGTGCCCAGCGCCACCAGCTTGCCGGCCTTCACGTTGGGCGCGGCCAGGCCCACGCTGGCAAACACGCCCTGCACGTCCCCGCTGAACAGGCCGCCCAGCGCATCGGTGGTGTTCTTGTAATGCACGGGTTCGGGCTTGAGCTTCACGGCCTCGCCAAACATGAAGGCACCGAAGTGACCCGGCGTGCCCGCGCCAAAGGTCGCCAGGAACAGGCCCTTTTGCTGCTGGGTCCAGGCCACAAAGTCCTTCACATTGCGCGAGGGCACCTTTTGCGGGTTGACCAGCAACGCAAAGTCGGCGGTGACCACCTGGCTCACGGGGGCAAAGTCCTTTTGCGGGTCGTACGGCAGCTTGTTATAGCTGCTAGGCGCAATGCTGAGCTGTCCGGTTTCGCCCAGCATCAGCGTGTAGCCATCGGGGGTGGCGCGTGCGGCCTCGGTCGCAGCGATCAGGCCGCCGGCGCCGGGCTTGTTGTCCACGATCACGCCCAGGTTGCCCCAGCCTTCAGACAGCTTCTGCGCCAGCAGCCGCGCCACGATGTCCGGCCCCGTGCCCGCCGGAAAGCCCACGATGATGCGCACCGGCTTGTTGGGGTAGCCCGCCGTCTGCGCCAGGGCGCCCGTGGCGGGGGCCAGGCCCGCCACCACCGTGGCTGCCAGGCAGACGCTGCGCAGGGCGTGGCGACGGGAGAGTCCACGGGACAGGGTGCGGGTGAGCGTGGAAAAAGAGGTCATGACAAGGTCTCCAGGGTGTTGTTGTGTACTGTCGGTCAGCAAAAAAAGGAATTGCAGGGCTGCGGAGCGGCTACATCAGCTCCCAAAACCGCATGGCCACGGCATCGGGAAACCGCGCGCCCGTGCCGGTGAACATGCGCTCCCCGATCCATCGCAACGCGGGAGACGCAGTCTCGAACTGGGGGCTGCAGCGAAAGTAGATCTGCGCCGGGTCCACCACTTCGCCACGCACCAGGCGGGCCATCAGCTCGGGCGGGCCGGACCGCACGGCGCGGTTTTGCACATAGATCAGGTCGCCGCCGTCCGCCTCCAGCGTGTAGCGCGCGTCCAGCTCGGCCAGGGTGTCGCTCACGATGAGCTGAAAATCCGCCCCGCCAGCCATCACCCTAGCCTGCCAGCCGTCGCCTTGGGCCTTCCCACCCAGGATGGGGATGAGCCGGCGCAGGCCGTGCACGGTGCGGCCTACCTCCTGGGGCACGCCCACTTCCACGCGCAGGTCGGCAAAAAATCGCAAACGGGGTTCCACAAAGGGCACGGGTTCGGTCATGGGCTCCATCTTTCGGGTGTCTGGCAAGGGGCTGGCGCAGGCTGGGCGGGTTGCACCTAGCGTAAATCCCGTGGTGCTTGACCCCTGTCATCCCTGAAGATGACAGCCATGACAACGCCCACCCGGCATACCCCGCGCAACCCATGAGGCACTGGCTCCCTGCAAGCACCTCGGACGGAGGCATCGCGCCCCCGCCCAACCTCACAGGCTCGGCCTTGGGCGCCATGGTTCACCAGCTGGGCGACGACGGGTTTGCCTGCGGCATGCTGCAAGAGCTGGCACCCGTGCTGCCGGCAGCGTCGTGGTCGGTATACCGCACCGGGCGCCATTGCAAACCCACCTTGTTCATGTCGGCCAGTTACGGCATCCCCGACACCACGCAGGACTGCTGGTGGGCCTACCTGTCGGGCCCCTACCGCACCGACCGCACCTGGGGCCGCTCGCTGGACGATGCCGCCCCCACCGAAGCACCCACCCAGTTGTGCCACCTGACCGCGCCCGAGGTGGACGCTGAGCACCGCGCCCGCGTGTACGAAGCCCATGGCGTGGCCGAGAGGGTGTCGGTGGTGGAACATGAGAGCGATGGCTCGGTCTTTGCCGTCAACTTCTACCGCCACCAACACCAAAAGCCTTTCCAGGACCGGCAGATCAGCGACTTTGAAGGCATGGCCCCCGTGCTGCTGGCGCTGACCCGCAAGCACATCGCCCTGGCCCAGCGCCCCGGCGTGCTGCAACCCGCGCTGCAGCCCCCGGCGCAGGCCACGGCCCCCGGGCTGTCCCACAGCCTGCCCGCGCTGCGCGAACGCCTGCTGCGCGCTCACGCGGGGCTGACCGAGCGAGAGCTGGATGTGTGTGCCCGCCTGCTGCAAGGCATGACGCAAGAGGGCATTGCCTGCGACCTGGGCCTGAGCCTGCCCACCGTCAAAACCTATCGCAACCGCGCATTCAGCCGCCTGGGCATCCACTTTCGCAACGAGCTGTTTGCGCTGGCGCTGGGCACCCAACGCGGCACGTAGACGAACGAGCATGCCACGCATGGGCACAATGCCAGCCCATGCCCAGCCAGCCACCGTCACCCGTTCCACCAATGCCCCCCGTAGGCCGGGCCCATGTGGTCGCGCAATGGGCCCAGGCCCTGCGCAACCGGGCTGACAGCGCCGCCCTGCAGCAGCTGCGCCCGCTGACCGATGCCGAGGCCGCGCAGGTCATGGCCCAGCTGCGGGGCGATGGCGGGCACCGGCCGGGCCACAGCGTGGCACCCGCCACGCCCGACACGCCCGATGGCGTCATCCCCGGCCAGTTTCGCCCGCGCATCACCCTCATGACCCTGGGCCGGGGCGACGGCCTGCTGGGCATGGCGCCCCAGGGCAAGCTGGGCCCGCGCGGTGACAGCGTGACGCTGGTGCAGATCGACTGGACCTACCGCACCGACAGCGGCGCCACCTGGCAGACGCCTGCGCCCACCTCCATCCTCAACGCGCGCCCGGCCCCGGTGCAAGACCTGTTCGACACCGGTGGCCCGGTGGTGCGCATGCAGCGCAACCTGGCCGCTGAGGCCGATGCGATGGACCGCGTATGGGACTTGGGCCTGACCCCCGTGGACCCCAAAAGCCTGCAATGGCGCCACCGCGCCGCTGCGTCCACCCTGGGCCCTGTGTGGACCCTGGCCCAGGAGGCGCACTTTGGCGACTTCTGGGCCGACGTGGTGCCCCAGTTGCGCACCGAAGGCTGGAGAGTGGTGGTGCACCCCGGCTTCGCGCACGAAAGCGTGCCCGTGCAGCGCTGGAAGCTGCTGATCGCCCCCGACACCGGCGAGCTGCTGAGCAAGGAAGTGGACGGGCCGCTGGCCGTACGCGAGCGCCCCGTGCAAAAGCTCATGCTGCCCGAGCGCGAGGGCGCCTGGCTGCTCAGCCTGGGCATCGAGATCGACGGTGAAACGCTGGATCTTGCCCCCATGCTGGCCGACCTGCTGCGCCGCGACGCCCGCTGGCTGAACGGGCGGCAGATGGCCGCCATCGATGACATCGCCATCATTTCGCTGCGTGCGCCCGGCGGCAAGCGCATCGAGGCGCCGGCCGGGCCGCTCAAGGCCATCGTGGGCGCCATGGTGGACCTGCTGACCGACCCCACCCGCAAACAACTCAAGGATGGCGACCCGCTGCGCCTGGGCGCCTGGGAGGCCCGCCGCATCGAGGCCCTGCGCGCCGGGCTGGTGCAGGCGCACCGCGTGGGCACGGTCAACGGCTGGAACAACGACTGGCAGTTGCAGGGCGATGTGGGTTTGGCCCAGCTCGCCAAGCGCCTGCGCTCTATCGGCACGCCCCAGCCCGTAGCAGCGCCGCAGGGCCTGCAGGTGCAGTTGCGCCCCTACCAGCTCGAAGGGCTGGCCTGGCTGCAGTACCTGCGTGAACAGGGCCTGGGCGGCATCCTGGCCGACGACATGGGCCTGGGAAAAACCGCACAGGCGCTGGCCCATGTGCTGACAGAAAAAGAGGCCGGGCGGCTGAAGCGGCCGGCGCTGGTGGTGCTACCCACCTCGCTGCTCTTCAACTGGCAGGCCGAGGCTGCGCGCATGGCGCCCAGCCTGCGCGTGCTGGCCCTGCATGGCGCGGACCGAGGCAAACGCTACCTGCACATCGCCGACCATGACCTGGTGCTGACCACCTACCCGCTGCTGTGGCGCGATGTGGAGGCACTGGCCGCGCAGCCCTTTCACCTGCTGATCCTGGACGAAGCCCAGATGGTGAAGAACGCCGGCAGCCGCAGCGCCCGCGCCCTGCGCAAACTGCAGGCACCGCACCTGCTGTGCCTGACGGGCACGCCGCTGGAGAACCACCTGGGCGAGCTGTGGGCGCAGTTCGACTTCTTGATGCCCGGCTTTCTGGGCGATGTGCGCAGCTTCAACGCCCGCTGGCGCAAGCCCATCGAAGAAAACGGCGAAACCCTGCGCGCCCAGTTGCTGTCGCAGCGCGTACGCCCCTTCATCCTGCGCCGCCGCAAGCAGGACGTGGCCACCGAACTGCCGCCACGTACCGAAACCATCCTGCGCGTGCAGTTGCAAGGCAAGCAGCGCGAGCTGTACGAGGCCGTGCGCACCACCGCCGACAAACAGGTGCGCCGCGCGCTGGAGCGGCAGGGCTTTGAGGGTTCGCAGATCGCCATCCTCGATGCCCTGCTGAAACTGCGCCAAGTCTGCTGCGACCCACGATTGGTCAAAGGCACCACGAAAACGGCGCACTCGATGGAGCGCGCCAAGCTCGAACTGCTGGCCGACCTGCTGCCCGCCCTGGTCGATGAAGGCCGCCGCGTTCTGGTGTTCTCGCAGTTCACCGAAATGCTGGCGCTGGCGGCCGAGCTGCTCGACACCCTGGCCCTGCCCTACCTCACCCTCACGGGCCAAACGCCGCCCCGCCAGCGCGGCGCGGTGGTGCGGCAGTTCCAGGCGCAGAGCGACGCAAGCGCCGCCATCCTGCTGGTAAGCCTCAAGGCCGGTGGCCTGGGCCTGAACCTCACCGCCGCCGACACCGTGATCCACCTCGACCCGTGGTGGAACCCCGCCGTCGAAGAACAGGCCACCGCCCGCGCCCACCGCATCGGGCAGGACCAGCCCGTCTTCGTCTACAAGCTGGTGGTGGAAGGCAGCATCGAAGAGCGCATGCTGGAGCTGCAGGCCCGCAAGGCCGCGCTGGCCCAGGGCGTGCTGGGGCACGATGCCGAAGGCGCGGTCAAGTTCAGCGAGGCCGACCTGCACGCCCTGCTGGCGCCCCTGACCGAACCCGCCGACAACCCGCTGGGCATCCCCGGCGACGACGCGCTGCGCTGGGGCGGTACGGGCAAACGGCGACCCCGGCCGCTGCAGCCACCTGAAACCTGAGTTTTGGTCTTTTTTGCCTTGTAGTGCTAGTAAATCATGCGCTAGCAGCTATCAATAGATGAGCACACTCATCCGTGCGGTGAGCCTTGCGCAAAAGCGCAGAATTCAAAAGCAAGCTTCGGAGTGCGCCCCACAGCCTCCGTCCCTAGAGTGCATGGCATTGCAACCCACCTTGTGAGCCGTGCACCATGATGAACGTGTCCACCCTTCTGCCCCACAGCGCCCCCATGCTCACCCGCCACCGCCCCAGCACCAAAGCCGCGCAGGCAGCCGCCACCCAGGCCGACCCGCGCTGGGCGGCGGTGGTGGCGCGCAGCACTGGGGCCGATGGAACGTTCTGGTACTCGGTGCAGACCACGGGCGTGTACTGCCGCCCCAGCTGCGCGTCGCGCACACCCCGGCCGGAGAACGTGCTGTTCCATGCCAGCTGCGATGAGGCAGAGCACGCAGGGTTTCGCCCCTGCCAGCGCTGCAAGCCGCGCCAGGCCACCGCGCTGTCGCACCACGCGGCGCTGGTGACGGAGGCCTGCCGCATCATCGAAAGCGCCGCGCCCGGTGATGCCCCCACGCTCGATGCACTGGCAGCGCGTGTGGGGCTGAGTGCCTCGCACCTGCACCGCATCTTCAAGCAGGCCACGGGCCTCACCCCCAAGGCCTATGCAGTGGCCCAGCGTGCGCAGCGGCTGCGCAGTGCGCTCGACAGCCCGACCACGGACTCGGTGACGGACGCCATCTATGGCGCGGGCTACCAGTCCAGCAGCAGGTTTTACGAACAGTCGGCCCAGGTGCTGGGCATGAGGCCCAGCCAGTACCGTGCGCGGGGTGCTTCGCAAGACATCCGCTTTGCCATCGGCCAATGCTCGCTGGGCGCGATTCTGGTGGCGCAAAGCGACCGTGGTATCTGCGCGATCTTGCTGGGCGACGACCCCGAAGCGCTGCTGCGCGAGCTGCAGGACCGGTTTGCGCAGGCCCGCCTGATCGGCGGCGACGCCGCGTTTGAAGCCCTGGTGGCGCAGGTGGTGGCGTTTGTCGAGGCGCCCGGCCTGGGGCTGAACCTTCCGCTGGATGTGCGCGGCACCGCGTTCCAGCAGCGGGTGTGGCGGGTGCTGCAGGCCATACCGGCCGGGCAGACGGCCAGCTATGCCGAGGTGGCCCAGCGCATTGGTAGCCCCAAGGCCGTGCGGGCCGTGGCCCAGGCCTGCGCGGCCAATGGGCTGGCAGTGGCCATCCCGTGCCACCGGGTGGTGAAGAGCGATGGCGCGCTGTCGGGCTACCGCTGGGGCGTTGAGCGCAAACGCGCCCTGCTGGCGCGCGAGTCCGAAACAGAAGCGGCTCCTCTGCACACGGAGAAGGTGGCATGAGCGGGGCGGCTCTTTCGACTCTTTCTACACCCGGCACTCCAGCGGACGGCCTGTGGCATCAACGCGCGGCTGCCATCGACTGGCAGGCCGCCACCGAGGCCTTGCACCAGCAAGGCAATGCCGTGCTGCACCAACTGCTGGACGCCACCGAATGCACCGCCCTGGCGCAGTTGTACGGCCACGCGCAAGAGGGCACCTTTCGCAGCCGCGTGGTGATGCAGCGCCACGGCTTTGGCCAGGGTGAATACCGGTACTTCAGCTACCCGCTGCCCGACTTGGTGGCGGGTCTGCGCGAGGCGCTGTACCCGCATCTGGCCCCCATCGCCGACCAATGGAACGCCGCGATGGGCATCGACGTACGCTACCCCGCGCAACATGCCGACTTCATCGCCCGTTGCCACGCCGCCGGCCAGGTGCGCCCCACCCCGTTGCTGCTGCAGTACGCTGCGGGCGACTACAACTGCCTGCACCAGGACCTGTACGGCGAGCATGTGTTTCCGCTGCAGGTGGCCATCCTGCTGTCGGAGCCGGGGCGCGACTTCACGGGCGGTGAGTTCGTGCTGACCGAACAGCGCCCGCGCATGCAGTCGCGGGCCGAGGTGGTGCCACTTTCGCGCGGCGACGCCGTGGTGTTTGCCGTGCACCACCGCCCCGTGCAGGGCACGCGCGGCACCTACCGCGTGAACCTGCGCCATGGGGTAAGCCGCGTCCGATCGGGCCTGCGGCACACAGTGGGCATCATCTTTCATGACGCTGAATAGGTAGCGATGACCCTCGGCCTGTTTGACGACCTGCCCGCCACACCCCAGGCCCCCGAGTGGCTGGAGCCGGGCGCTGTGGTGCTGCGGGGCCTTGCCTTGCCTCAGGCAGCCGCACTGCTGCAGGCCGTGGATGCCGTCACGGCCCAGGCCCCCTTCAGGCACCTGATCACCCCCGGCGGGCAGCGCATGTCGGTGGCCATGACCAACAGCGGCGCGCTGGGCTGGATCAGCGACCGCGGCGGCTACCGCTATGGCTCCACCGACCCGACCACCGGCTTGCCCTGGCCTTCCATGCCTGCGGTGTTTCGCCAACTCGCCCACGACGCTGCCGAGGCGGCGGGCTACCCCGGTTTTGCGCCCGACGCCTGCCTCATCAACCGATACGAGTGCGGCACGCGGCTGTCACTGCACCAGGACCGTGATGAGGGTAACTACGACCACCCCATCGTGTCCGTGTCCCTCGGTATCCCGGCCATCTTCCTGTGGGGTGGATCAGAGCGTGCCGACAAGGCCCGGCGTGTGGGCCTGTGGCACGGCGACGCAGTGGTATGGGGAGGCCTGGCGCGGCTGCGCTTTCATGGCGTGCGGCCGCTGGCCGAGGCCACCCATGCGATGACGGGAGCGCTGCGCATCAACCTCACATTTCGCAAGGCGGGCTGAAACCGGAGAGCGGCCTACTGTCGGCTCCCATGCGCCTACGGCTTCATCGCGGAAGTCGATTTCCTTGCGAAGAAATGCACAACCCGTCCTAGCCGACCCGTTAGAAAATCACGAGGGCGGGCAATTAATACACAAATACACCAAAGAAATTATTTGAAACAAATTAAAAATTGCGTGCTCCCCACCGGCAACAAGACACCGATAAGATGCGTGCGCCCTCTGGAGGCAAGAGAGCTCTGGCCAGGGTGACGCAATATGTGCGGGCACGTTTTTATCCACACTGCCTGTATTAAATACAAATCAACGTCTTATTTGCCATGCAATTTCTTAAAACCACCATTATTTCAAGCCTTGCCATTGCGGCATCCTCTGTTTTTGCACAACCGCTTCCAGACATTGGAGGCGTCAAGATCGGGGCACTGCTGGCCACGCAAAAACCGTTGATGGAAAAGGTGAATGCCGACTATAAATTCAGTGAAATCAAGACACGCGAAGGCAAGGTGGTCGGCATTCAGGGAATTGCCGAAAACAAGAATAACAACGTGAACGACCACATGATCGCGCTGCAGGATGACTCAGGGAAAATATGGTTTCTGGGGCGTGCACAAAAATACCCGGAAGGGGACTATATTCCCAAAGCGACTTTTCTTTCTGCTTTGAAGCAGAAGTATGGCGCGCCCTCTGAAATTACGCCCGATGAACAGTCCCTGCTGTGGGCATATGACAGAAATTATGCCTTGATGCCCCACAAGGCTTCCATTGGTATGTGCCCCTTTGGGGCCGGTGGCAACGTAACCACCCCACGCACCGATTTGTCCCGGCTGAAAGGCGACGGTATCAACTTGGCCGTGCCAGGAGGTTTTGAATCCAAATGCGGAATTCAGCTGAATGTCAAACTGAATCGCCACCACGCCTCGGACATGATCGTCGGATCGGCCATTCAAATCGTTGACCACAAGGTACGCTACGACGTCCTGGAAAAGAAAAACAATGAGGAAGAAGCCGCTCGGAAAAAGGCACTGGACGCCATGAAGGACAACAAGCCCAAGCTGTGACACGCCAGCGGTGCACGCAGCGCGGCCAGGGTTTGCATGGCCTTTGTATGGCGGTCAGCGAACGGGGTAGCCCGTGGCGCTGCCGATGGCCGCGAGCATCCGGTCTGCATCTTTTCGACCCTGCAGATCCTGGGCCACGGTGATCTTCTTGCCGCTGCACAGCTCGGCCACGATGCGGAAGTAGACCTCGCGGCGGCTGTTGCTCTCGACCGCATAGCTCTCCACCACACGCAGCCGGGCGATTTCGGGGCCGGGCACTTGGTGCCATTGCAGCATCAGGCCCAGCAGGCGCCGCTCGGTACGCAGGCCGTTGTGGTCCAGCTGCACACGCAGGCTGTTGGCCAGGGCGTAGAAACTGCCAAGCAGTACCATGCCGCCCACACCGCCGAATACCAGGCGCAACAGCCACGGCGCCACATCTGCTGATGCCTCCTGCTCCCAGGGCACCAACGCGCCCACGGCCAGAAAAACCGCACCAAACAATGCCAGCGCCAGCTTGAGTCCCCACCAACGTCCGGCCGGAAAGTACATAGTCACCCCGCCAGGTATGCGCTCCACCCGCCCGGGCCTTCCGGCTGTCAGCGGCTGGCCGTTGCTGCCCGCACGGCCCTGCGCGGCACGGGCCGGTCGCAGCACATGCACCAGCAGCCCCACACCCACGCCACCAAACACCACCACAAACACCATCTTCAGGGCGAGCAGACCGGGCCGCAGACTGCGGTCGATGACAGCTTGCGCCGGGTCGGTCGGACTGACCCACACCTGGACCGGCGCGCCATCGCGCAGCGCCTGCTCCAGCCGCGCACCCAGCGCTTCCTGAAAATCGCCCACGTTGTCGCCTCCGCCACTGATCGCCACGCGGTCCCCCTGGTATTCACGCCCCGCCAGCTGGTAGCGGTAGCTGGCCTTGACAGTGTAGGCGCTGGATTTGCTGCTGCGGCTGGCCTCCAGGCGCGCCGTCACCAGCGTGGCGGGCACGGGCTGCCACCCCTGCATGCGTGCCCAGTCGTACAACGTGGGCAGCACGCTGAGCAGCAGCACGCCCACACCCACGGCTGTAAATGGCAGGGCGAACAGCCCCAGCAGCCAGCCACCTGCGCGCTTGCCGGTGCCGGCAGCCGGGTTGCGTGCGCCCCGCGGGGTGGATGGTGAAGAAGGTCGTTTCATGGGCAGATAACAGGGCAATCCAGGCTGGAGACCGGCGAGATAACGTAACCGGGTTGTGCCATCTGCCAGCACAGACGGAGGGCCAATTTCAGCATGTACAGGGTGATTTGGGGTACTTTTGGCCGCAAGCGCAGGTTGAATATGCCTTAATAGCTATCAACAACATAGCAAACGATGACCATACTGCATGGCGCACGCTGCCCACCACCAGCCGCTGCATCTTTGACAGAATGCGCCCATGGCCTCCGCTCCACACCCCACCCCCCCTTCGCCCGCCGCAGACCAACCGGCACGGTTTTGGCTCATGAAGTCCGAGCCGGACGAGTGCTCCATCGACGACGCTTTGGCCGCGCCCGGCGCGACCGTGCCCTGGACCGGCGTGCGCAACTACCAGGCCCGCAACTTCATGCGTGATGGAATGCAGGTGGGGGACGGCGTGCTGTTCTATCACTCCAGCTGCCCCGAGCCCGGCATTGCCGGTCTGGCCCGCGTGGCCAGCGGCACCCGCGCCGACCCCACGCAGTTCGACCCTGCATCGCCCTACCACGACCCCAAGTCCCCGGCAGACAACCCTCGCTGGCTGTTGCTGGACGTGCAGGCCGTGCGCAAGACGCGGCTGATCAGCTTGGCCGAGCTGCGCGCCCAGCCGACACTGGCGGACATGCGGGTGCTGCAAAAGGGCAGCCGCCTGTCCATCACGCCGGTAGAGGCGTCAGAGTGGGCCTATATCACCGAGGTGCTGATGTCGGGCGGCTGACGCCCATCCACGCATCGGGCCCGCGGTTGCACAAAAAGGCAATCACAGGCTGCGCTCGGCCGACACATGCCCCTTGTCGGCGTACATGGCCTGGTCGGCTGCACGCAGCAGACCGAACGTCGTAGTGCCATCGCGGGGATAAAGGGCGGTGCCGACCGCGGCCGACACACTCACCACGCGGCCTCCGCCCAGGTCGATGGGTTGCTCGATGGCTGCCATCACCCGCTGCAGCGCCACGCTCACCTCGGCCGGGTCCTTTACGGCGGTGAGCACCAGCACAAACTCGTCCCCCCCGATGCGGGCCGCCGTGTCGTTGCCACGCACCTGCTCCAGCAAGCGGCGGCCAGTGATCTTGAGCACCTCGTCGCCCATATCGTGGCCATAGCGGTCGTTGATGGGCTTGAAGCCGTTGAGGTCGAGATAGCACACCGCCGCCTGGGTATGGGTACGGTCGCACAGCGCAAAGGCCTGGGCCAGCCGGTCGGCCAGCAGCAGCCGGTTGGGTAGGCCGGTCAGGCTGTCGTGGAAGGCAATGTGCTCCACCTGCTCCTAGTACTGCCTCATGGCCGTGATGTCCTGCATGAGCCACAGGGACTCCCCCTCGGCCCCGAGCATCACGCCGTTGACGTCGATCCACACCTCCTCGCCCGTCACCCGGCGCATGCGGCGCTGCTGCCGGTAGTGCTGGCCCGAGGCCACCACCGCATAGGCGTCGCGGCCAAAGGTCAGGAAGTCCTCGCGGTCCACAAACATCTCTTCGGTCGTACGGCCCTGCAGGGCGCCGGGCGCGTAGCCAAAGATGCGCTCCAGCGCCGGGTTGCGCCAGACAATGACGCGGTCCTTGACCTTGGCGATGCCGATCAGGTCGTTGTCCAGCATCGCGTGCTGCTCCAGGTTCAGGGTGTGCAGCTGCTGGCGTGCGGCATGCAGCTCGCTCACGTCGTACATGATGGAGCGGCTCATCACGTACTCGCCCTGCGCGTTGAGGATGGCGGTGGACGACACGCTCACCCGCCGCGGCCCGCGGCCACGGCCGCACAGGTTGAACTCCAGCGGCCCGATCTTCCCGGTCCGCAAAAAGGTCGGGAAATTCGCCACAAACTGCGCCCGGCCTTCCTCGTCAAAGAAATCCGCCGGGCCCAGCTTGCCGATCACTTCTTCGCGCGGCATGCCCAGCCACTGCAAGGTGAGCAGGTTCAGGTGCACATATTTGCCTTGGCCGTCCAGCGCGTAGTACCCGCAAGGCGCATGGTCGTACAGGTCCTGAAACTGCTCGGAGGCCTGCGCCAGCTCGGCTTCGAGCTGGCGGCGCTCGGTGACATCGCGCCCCACCGACTGCCACTCCATCAGTTGGCCGTTGTCGTCGAACAAGGCGCGGTTGCTGAACTGGCACCAGCGGATGGTTCCGTCGCCCGTCACGACGCGGTTTTCCACCACCGCCAGCGGCTGCGCAGGGCTGACGCCCTGCAGCGCCTGCGTGACCAGGGGCAGATCGTCGGGGTGCACGATGGGTGCCCACACCTGGCCCTCCACCTCGTCGCGGCGCAGGTGGAACAGCCGGCAGAACGCCTCGTTCACAAAGGTCATGCGGTTGCTGGCGTCAAACCGGCAAATGATCTCGGTCTGGTCCTCCAGGATCGACAGATACCGCTGCTCGCTTTGGTGCAGGGCCACGGTGCGTTCGGCTACGCGCTGCTCCAACTCGGCGTTGGCGCTTTGCAGTGCCGCACGGCCTTCCAGCAGGCCCTGCGCCATGTTCTGCAGCGCCGAGCGCAGGTGCTGAAACTCCACCGTTTTCATCTCGAAGTCGAGCGCGGCAACCTGTCCGGTGGCCTGCACCTGGCGCGCGGCCTCGGCCAGGCGCTCCACCGGCTGGCTGAAGCGCCGGGCCACCCCGTAGGCCAGCCCGGCCAGCAACGCCGCCATCAGACCCAACAACAGCGCCAGCAGGGTGTGCAGGCGGTTGATGGGCTGCAAGGCCATCTCCAGCGGCTGCCGCGTAACGAGCAACCAGCCCAGGTCGGTGGCGGTCTGGGCGCGCACCGACACCACGGCCGTGAGGTAAGCCTGCCTGGACGTGTCGCCCCAGGACATCACGCGGAACGCGCCCGGCTCAGGCAGGATGGGCAAGGCTGCGCGGGGCTGCTCGACCGCGCCCTCGGTGTTGATGACGCCGTCCTTGTTGACCAGCATGACCTCCAGGCCGTTGGACAAAGGTGCGGCCGGACTTGCGCGGTGGATGATGTCCTGTACCCACGCCCAGTTCACATGCGCGGCAACCACGCCCTTGAGCGCAGAGTCCTGCCCGCGCACGGGCGACGCATAGTCCATGAAACGCAAAGGCACCGGACTGCCTGGCGCGCGCAGCAGCTTGTCCAGCAGCACCGCGTCGTGCGCGTCGCCCACATAAGGCCCCTGGCGGCCCGCACTAAACCAGGGCCGCTGGGACACATCCTGGCCCTGCAGCAGATTGCCCGTGGCCACCTCCACCACGCCCTGGGTGTCGGTCACGCCGATCCATGAATAGAACGGGTAGGACTGCCGGATCTGCTCCAGGTGGGCCTGCAATTGCGGGTTGTAGCCTGAGCCCTGGGTCAGCATGGGCAGGTGGCTCAGCAGAGAAATTTCGCGTTCGCGCTCTTGCATGCCCTGGGCCAGCGCCAACGCAATGGGCTGGCTGGAGTTCATGAGCGACTGCCCGCTGAGGTCCGTGAGCTGTCGGGTCAACAGTTCGTCAGCCAACAGACCCACCGCCAGGCCCGTGGCCACCGCCGTGCCACCAAACAGCAGGGTCAGCCGAGAACGTGTGGTCTGCAGCCAACGGGACACAGAGGAAATCAAGCGCATGGATGCGGACGGTGCGTGCTGCAAAGGGCCCCATTCTGGCAGCGAACCCAGGTCTCAGCAGCGTATTCGCACACACCGGCGCTGGGAAAACCCGCATGCCCCCGGGACGCAACGCCCGCAGGCACCCGCCGCGTCTACACACCCGTCTATGCTGGCACCATGCACACTGCCAAAAACCTGCTGATCGTTTACCACTCGCTCACCGGCGGTACCCACCAGATGGTGGACGCGGCCTGCGCTGGCGCGGCAGCGGCTGACAGCGGGGTGACCGTACGGCTCCTGACCGCCCCTGAGGCCCATGCCGCCGATGTGTTGGCAGCGGACGGCTATCTGTTTGCCACGCCCGAAAACCTGGCGGCTGTCAGCGGCCTGCTCAAGGACTTTTTTGACCGCACCTACTACGGCGCACTCGACCAGATCAATGGCCGCCCCTATGCCAGCCTGGTCTGCGCTGGCAGCGACGGCACCAACGCCGCCCGCCAGATCGCACGCATCGCCACCGGCTGGCGCCTGCGGCCTGTGGCAGACCCACTGATCGTCTGCACCCACGCACAAACGCCCGAGGCCATCCTGGCCCCCAAGCAGATTGCACCGGCCGACCTGGAGCGCTGCCGCGCACTGGGTGAGGCGATGGCGGCGGGGCTGGGGATGGGGGTGTTTTAGGCTGTCGCCGCCAGTTCAGGCGCCTGGTACACCAGCACCTTCAGCGCGCGCTGCGGATCCACATCGGCAAACACAGCCGGATTGGCCACACGCTCCACAAACCGCAGTTCTGGCGCCAGCTCCTGCATCTGGTCCTGCAAAAAGGCCAGGCCCAGCTCGGGCGCATTGAGGCACAGCAGTGCTTGGCCGCCGGGGGCCAGCAGGTCGGGCAGGCGGCGCATCAGGCGGGCGTAGTCCTTGGTGGCGACAAAGCTGCCTTTCTGGTAGCTGGGCGGGTCCACGATGACCAGGCCATACGGGCCGCTGCGGTTGATCTTGCCCCAGCTGCTGAAGATGTCGTGCGGCAGGAAGGTGGCACCCGAGGTGATGCCGTTGAGCTGGTGGTTCTGCTGCCCGATGCCGATGGCGCCATGGCTCATGTCCACATTGACCACCTGTTTGGCGCCCGCCTGCAGCGCCACCACCGAAAACGCGCAGGTGTAGGCAAACAGGTTCAGCACCTTGAGGCCGTAGCGGTCCTGGCTGCGCGCGGCGGCGTAGTCATGCACCCAGCGGCGGCCTGCGGCCATGTCCAGGAACAGGCCGTGGTTCTGGCCACGCAGCACATGCACGCGGTAGCGCACGCCCGCTTCGGTGACCACATGGGGGTCAGGTACGGCGCCGGCCATCAGGCGCGTTTCGCTGCGGCCCTCAATGCGCAGGGCCTCGCCCCGGTGCTGGAAGACCCAGTTCAGCGGCTGGCCTTCGGGCGCAATCTGCGACCAGCGTGCCTGCAGCGCCGCGCCGATGATCTCCAGTTCGGCGTCGCTGACTGGGGCAAAGCTCGTCAGCACCAGCACCGGCGGGTACGCGTCCAGCACCCACTGCTCGCAGCCCGGAAACAGCCCACCCCGGCCGTGGAAGACGCGCTGGGCGTCGGTGGGCAGGGGCATGGCGGCAATGGCGTCGAGCAGGGCTTGCATGGAGAAGAATGACAACAAAAAACAGTTTGAGAATCAAAACAGCACCAAGCGCTAGTCCATCATGCCTAGGCAGCTATTGATTCAATAGCAACGCAGCATTATCGCCGCCGGCGCTGGCGCAAACACCCACCAGCGACAGCGAATGCCATCGGCCTGCCTACACCGGCCCGTCGTCGCCAGACAGCCCCTGCCGCCCCAGCCACTGCTTGCGCGACGTGCGCAGCTTGAAGCGCTGACGGTAGGCCCCTGGCGTCACCCCCGCCACGCGGGTGAACACCTTGCGGAAACTTCCCGTGTCGTTGTAGCCGCATTGCTGCGCCACATCGTCCACTGTGAGGTAGGTGGTCTGCAGCAGCGCCTGGGCCTGGGCAATGCGCAGCCGGTGCAGGTAGTCCTGTGGTGTTTCGCCATGCACCTGGGCAAACCAGCGCAGCAAGGTGCGCGGGCTGGTGGCGGCGGCGCGGGCCGTAGCCTGCAGGCTGTAGGGTTCGTTGCGGTGGTCCTGTAGCCAGCGCCGCGCCTGCTCCAGCGCGCCCGCAGCCAGGGGGTGGCCCGTGGGGGTCTCCATGGCGGTGGTGGCGGTCAGCTGGCGCTGGGGATCGAACAGCAGCGCGTGCGATGCGGCCTGCGCCAGCTCGGCCGCCGGTGTCTGGGCCAGCAAGTCCAGCATGGCCGCCAGGGTGTCTTGCAGCGAGGCCGTGGTCCATAGGGCGCCATCGCGCTGCCAGGTTCGCTCCCGCTGCCAGATCACTTCAGCCACATCGACCGTCTTGGCGCCGCTCTCACTGGACTGCAGCACGATGGACGGCGCAAACACCCAGGGCAACGCCGCCTTGCGCCCCGCCAGCAGGCCACAGTGCGCCAGCAGGCTGGACCCGTTGAACAGCGCTGCCACCAGCCCGCCCCGCTGCAGGTGGCCCCGCAGCATGGCGCCAAAGTGCTGGCTATAGCGTTGACTGATCTCGCGCAACTGCGGCCCGGTGGGGACCAGCCAGCCGGGGATGACGACCACATCCAGCACCTCTGGGCCCACGTCTGCGCCGGGCACCGGTGGCGGGGTGGCGTCGAGCTCGTGCGGCATCTGCAGCCACAACCAGCGCACCACGGGCTGCGCGCCCCCTGGGCGCATCGCCGCCAGCATGTTCATGGCGCGCAGGGCGTCCACCGCAGCCGCGGCGGTGCTGGCAATGCTGCCGTGCCCCCAGAGGATGCCTACGTTCAGGCAAGACGGCGGGGCAGTTTTGGCAAGGGGCATGGTGGCGATATTGCCACCATTCGTGGCCAGACCACCACCTCTTTGCAGTGTTACTGGGCAGTAGCATGAACGTGCGACGACAGCACCCCGCAGCCATTGCTCTGCGTTGCGGGCCCACACAAACGGAGACACAAACCCATGCACGAACCCTCAACCCATCGCGGCCTCTCGATGGCCCTGACCACCCTGGCAGCGGCCTGCACCGCCCTCTTCCTGGCGGGCTGCGCCGGCCAGCCAGGCGCTGCAGGCACAGACCGCAGCGTGACCATTGAGCGCACCACCTACGGCATTCCGCACATCACCGCGAACGACGCCGAATCGCTGGCCTACGGCGTGGCGTACGCCTACGCGCAAGACAACGTCTGCATGACTGCTGACCAGCTTGTGACCGCGCGGGGCCAGCGCAGCAGCACCTTTGGCGCACAGACCATCGGGCTGCTGGGCCGCCGCTATATCCCCAACGCGCAGATCGACCTGTTCATGGCCGCCCACATGGACGACGCCATGCTGGAGCGCGCCTGGGCCAAGACCAGTGCCGAAACGCAAGCCCTGGCGCGCGGCTATGTGGCGGGCTACAACCGATTCCTGGTCGACAACGCCGCCACGCTGCCCGAGGCCTGCCGGGGCAAGCCCTGGGTGCAACCCATGACCATGGCCCAGTACCGCCGCATGGCCGAAGTGGTGGCCGTGCAGGCTGGCATCGCCGCGCTGGCCGACGGCATGCTGGGCGCCCAGCCGCCCGCCGCCAAGGCGGCGCAGGCACCCGCTGCTGACGTGAACCTGGCCGATGCCGCCCAGGCGCTGCGCGATGTGGGCCTGCTCGATTCGCCCCTGGGCTCCAACGCCTGGGCCTTTGGCAAGGACGTGACGGCCAACGGCAGCGGCATGCTGCTGGGCAACCCGCACTTCCCGTGGAGCGGCCCCAATCGCTTCTATGAAATGCACCTCACCATGCCCGGCCAGATGGACGTGATGGGCGTGGGCATCGGCACCTACCCCATGGTCTCCATCGGCTTCAACAAAGACGTGGCCTGGTCTCACACGGTGTCCACCGGCAAGCGTTTCACCTTTTACGAAGTCACTCTGGCCGAAGGCGACCCCACCACCTACCTGGTGGACGGCAAGCCCGAGAAGATGACCGCCCGCAAGGTCAACACCCAGATCCCCGGCCCGGACGGCAAGCTGCAGACGCGGGAGCACACCGTGTGGTCCACCCGCTGGGGCCCGCTGGTGGTGGTGCCCCGCGCGGGCCTGACCTGGAACGCCAAGACCGCCTACGCCCTGCGCGACGCCAACACCGGCAACACCCGCATGATGGACGCGGCCCTGGCCTTTGCGCGTGCACGCTCGGTGCAAGACCTGCACAAGGCCCACGCCAACCTGGGCCTGCCCTGGGTGAACACGCTGGCGGCCGACCGCAGCGGCCAGGCCATGTATGCCGACGTGAGCGTGGTGCCCGACGTGGACGCCGCCCAGCTCGCCCGTTGCGCCCCCAGCCAGCCCGCCGCCGCACTGCGCGCCGCAGCCGGCTTGGTGGTGCTGAACGGATCACGCGCCGACTGCGACTGGCGCCGCGACAACGCATCGCCCGTGCCAGGACTCATCCCCATCGGCCGCATGCCGGTGGCCTTCCGCACAGACTGGGTGCACAACAGCAACGACAGCTTTGTCTACACCCACCCCGGCCAGAAGTTTGAGGGCATCTCGCCCCTGGTGGGCGACGCCAGCCTGACCCGGCCACGCACCCGCGCCGGTCTGGCCGAGATTCCTGAAATGCTCAGCCGGGGCAAGGTCACGCTGCAGGCCATCCAGGGCCAGTTGTTCGAGAACCGCAACTTCATGGCCCAAGTGGTAGTACCCGACCTGCTGGCTGCGTGCGACAAGGCCCCCACGGCCGAATCCCGCGACGGCTGCACGGCCCTCAAAGGCTGGGACCGCCGCAACAACGTCGATGCCCGCGGCGCCCATGTGTTCCGCGAGTTCTGGCGCACCGCGCGCAACATCCCCGGCGTGCACCGCGTGCCCTTCGACCCTGCGCAACCCGTGGCCACCCCGGCAGGCCTGAAGATGGACGACGCCACCACCGCTGCCAAGGTGTGGGAGGCGCTGGACGGCGCCGTCAAGGCCATCCGCACCAGCGGCTACACGCTCGACGCCACGCTGGGCGGCGTGCAACGCCCCGCCATTACCGAAGAAGCGATTGCGCTGCACGGCGGCGAGGAGTTTGAAGGCGTGCTCAACAACCTGGGCCGCCAAGAGCCCGCGCCCATCAACAAGGCGGGTCTGCGCATCGACTACGGCACCAGCTATGTGCAGACCGTGACCTTCGACGCCAAGGGCCCGGTGGCCCAGGCCATCCTGACCTACGGCCAGTCCACCAACCCCGCATCGCCCCACGCCAACGACCAGATGCGCGAGTTCTCGGCCAAGCGCTGGCACACCCTGCCCTTCCACCGCAACGACGTGGTGAAGGCCCGCGTGGGCGAGCCGCTACGGCTGTTGCGGCCCTGATGACCTGCGGGCGCCGCCTTTTTACAGGGCGGTGCCTCGCAGCTCCAAGGCCACGTGCTGCAACAGCATGATGGTCTTGCCGTCCTGGATCGTGCCGCTGGCAATGCCCGCCAGAGCTTCGGCCAGCGGCATCTCGATCACCTCGATGTCCTCGCCCTCTCCCTCCAGGCCACCGCCGCTGAGGATGCGGTCGCCGGGTTCGTACTCGGCCACGAAGAGGTGCAGCTTTTCCGTCACCGAGCCCGGGCTCATGTACGCCTCGAACACCTTGCGCGGCTGGCGCACGCGGTAGCCGGTTTCTTCCTCGGCCTCGCGGCGGATGCAGGTTTCGGGGTCATCCCCGTCGAGCAGACCCGCGCAGGTCTCGATCAGCAAACCGTCAGCGCAGCCATTGAGAAAGGCGGGCAGCCGGAACTGGCGCGTCAGCACCACGGTGCTGCGGTGCGGGTCGAACAACAGCAGCGCGGCACCGTTGCCCCGGTCATAGGCCTCGCGGCTCATCGTCTGCCATTGGCCGTCGCGCCGGCGCAGTGAGCAGGTGACCTTGCGCAGCACATACCAGTTGTCGGAGAGCACTTGCACATCCAGCAGCTTCACATGCTCGGTGCGGGCGTTCAGCTCGGCGATGGGGACATCGGGCACGGGGCGGCTCATGCAAGGCTCCCTTCGGACTGGCTTGGATGGAGAAATACGGCGGGTGCCTGCGGGAAGGCAGCGTGGTCTGGTGGTAAGCGCATGATTTGGACAAGATTGATTTACGCAATATCATGCACAAACATGCAAATTCGTGCAATCACCGGATTTAACCCTTCATGCTGACCACCCAACGCAAACAGCTGCTGCTGGCTCGACTTCAGCAGGACGGCCAGATCGTGGCCAAGGCCTTCAGCGAGGAGCTGGGCATCTCGGAAGACACCGTGCGGCGCGACCTGCGCGAGCTGGCGGCCGAGGGCCGCCTGCAGCGTGTGCACGGCGGCGCGCTGCCCGCCTCAGCCGCTGCGGGCAGCTTGCAAGTGCGTGAGCAACTGGCCCCCGAAGACAAGCACGCCCTGGGCCGCGCCGGGGCCGCGCTGGTGTTGCCCGGCCAGGTGGTGATCCTGGACGGGGGCACCACGTCGTTGCAGGTGGTGCAGCACCTGCCGCTGGACTTGCGCGCCACCGTGGTCACACACAGCCCCACCGTTGCGGTGGCGCTGGCGGGGCACACGCAGGTGGAGGTGCTGATGCTGGGGGGGCGCTTGTTCCGCCACTCCATGGTGAATGTGGGTGGCAGTGTGATCGAGGCCGCAGGCCAGTTGCGGGCCGACCTGTACCTGATGGGTGTGACCGGCGTGCATGCCGAGGCTGGCCTGACCACGGGAGACTTCGAGGAAGCCGCCGTCAAGCGCGCCCTGCACCAGCGGGCGGCAGAAACGGTGGTGCTGGCCTCGCTCGACAAACTGGGCACGGCATCGCCGTTCAGCGTGGCTCCCTTGCGCGAACTGGCCGCGCTGGTGGTGCCCGCCGCCACGCCGCAGGCGCTGCGCAAAAAGCTGCAGGCGGGTGGCGCCAAGGTAGAGATCGCTGCAGGCTGATCAGGCAATCAGGCAGCAGCGGCGCCACCGCCCTGGCGCAGGTGCTCGACCAGGGCCGCGGCAAAGCCCGTCAGCGCCGCGCCCTTGCGCACGCAGATCTGCAGATCGCGCTGTGCCCACGGTTCGCCCAGCTCCACCAGCACCGGCGGCTCGCTCAGGCCCGCCACCTGCAGGGCCGCACCCCGGGGCACCAGGCCGATGCCCACGCCCGCGCCCACCATGCGGCACACGGCCTCGAAGCTGCGCACCTGAATGCGCACGTCCAGGTGCCGGCCCAGCGCGGCGGCCGCATTGGTCGTGAAGGTGTGGATGGCCGAGCCCGCGTGCAGCATCACAAAGGCCTGGTCCAGCACCTCGGCAAACCCCACCCGGCCGCACGCCGCCAGCGCATGGCCTGCGGGCACGATGAGCACCAGGCGGTCCTGCCGGTAAGGCGCCAGCTCCACCCCGGCGCCTGTGCCGCTGTCTGCCAGCACGCCCACCTCGATCTCGCCGTTGGCCACGGCCACCACAATTTCGGCGCTGGTGCGCTCTTCCAGGCTCACGCTGACCTGGGGGTGCCGCTTGAGGAAACCCGCCAGGTCATCGGGCAAAAAGGTGTGGGTGGCATGCGTGTTGGCCCACAGGCTCACATGGCCGCGAATGCCGGTGGCAAAGGGCGAGAGGTTGGCATGCATCTGTTCGATGCTGGCCAGCACCTGGCGGGCGTTGCGCAGCAGGGCCTCGCCCGCACGGGTCAGCGCCACACCGCGCGTCTGGCGCTCGAACAGGGACGTATTCAGCGCCTCCTCCAGCCGCCGCAGCCGGTGGCTGGCCGACGACGGCGCCAGGTAGGCACGCGCGGCACCGCGTGTGAGGTTGCGCTCTTCGGCAATGGCAACAAACAGGCGCAGGTCGATCAGGTCGTAGTTCAAAGCGGGCCCTTGGCGTTCGTCAGTAACGAACGCATGGTTGCTGGATCAGCAATTGTGCCTTGCAGCATTCAAAGGCAGGATGCCAGCCTTCCCGATACGAAGTACGCAAATCGTTCGGCATAACCGTACGAAATGCGCAAAACCACTCCATGCCCTGGAAAAACTGGTCCTCCGAACGCCTTGGTCTCGCCCTTGCCATCCTCGCAGCGCTGGGCTTCTCCTTCAAAGCCATCTTTGTGAAACTGGCCTATGCCGTACCCCAGGCCGTGCCGGTGGATTCCGTCACCCTGCTGTGCCTGCGCATGGCGTTTTCGGTGCCCGTGTTCGCCTGGGTGGGCTGGCGCGCCAGCCGCAACCTGGCCCCGCTGGCGGGGCGTGACTGGCTGGCCATCGTGGCGCTGGGCCTGCTGGGCTACTACGGCGCGAGCATCCTCGACTTCATCGGCCTGCAGTACATCACCGCCAGCCTGGAGCGGCTGATCCTCTTCACCTACCCCACGCTCACCATCGTGATCGGCGTGCTCTTCATGGGCAAGCGGGCCTCCCGCCGGGAGCTGGGTGCGCTGTTGTTGTCCTACGCAGGCATTGGCCTGGCCTTTGCACACGACCTGCATGTGGCGGGCGATTCGCACGCCGTGTTGGTGGGCGCAGGGTTTGTGTTTGGCTCGGCCGTGTCGTATGCGTTCTACCAGGCGGGCAGCGAGCCTGCCATACGCCGCATGGGCGCGGCACGCTTTACGGCGCTGGCCATGCTGGTCTCCACGGGCGCCACGCTGCTGCATTTTGTGGTGTCGCAACCTGCGGGTGCGCTGGTGCAGCCCGCGCCGGTCTACCTGCATGCGCTGGGCATGGCCGTGTTCTCCACCGTGTTGCCGGTGTTCATGACCTCGGCCGCTATCCGCCGCATTGGCGCCTCCAAGACGGCACTGATCGGCACGCTGGGCCCTATCCTGACGATCTTCTTTGGAGTCTGGCTGCTGGATGAGCCGTTGACCTGGTGGCAGATGGGTGGTGCGGCGCTGGTGCTCGCGGGGGTGATGCTGATCGGGCGCCGCAGCGCACCCACACCCTTGCCGAAGGCCGCTAAGCCTGCGATGTAGGCCAGTCGTCTGCCGGACTGACTTGCTAGGGCAAGTTTTCCCGAAAGATGACCTGGCTGCGGGTGGCCTCCACACCGCTCGTGGCGTCCCGCCCGTCCCGCAGGTTGGCAAAGATGCGCACGCAGTTCATCACCGCGCCGAGCGGGTTCTGGGTGATGACCGCATCCATGGTGCCGTCGATCAGCAGCGCGCGGGTGTCCGGCGTGAGGCCGTGGCCGATGAAGACCACCTTGTGCTCCAGCCCAGCCTCCTTGAGGGCGCGGCCGATGCCTTCGGCGCCGCCGCCGATGTTGTAGATGCCAGCCAGGTCCGGGTGCTGCTCCAGCAGGCTGCGCGCCTGCTGGTAGTTGCGCTCGGCGTCGTCCTGGCCCTCGCGCACGCCCACCACCTGCACCAGCGGAAACTGCTCTTCAAACAGGTGCAGAAAGCCTGCCTCGCGCTCCTCGTGCGCACGGTAGCGCAGCGAGCCCACGATCATCGCCACACGCGCGTTGCGGCTGTGCGCCAGCGGGCCCATGAAGCGGGCAATGAGGTAGCCCGCGGTGCGGCCTGCGGCGCGGTTGTCCAGGCCCACATAGGCCGCCCGGCGCGAACTCGACAGGTCCGAGATCAGCGTGACGGTGGGCACACCCTGTTCGGCCAGTTGGGCCACGGCCTCGCGCACCACGGGGTGCTCCAGCGCCATGAAGGCAATACCGTCGCAGCGCTTGCCGTGGTGCAGCAGCGCGCGGGCCAGGGCTTCGGGGTTGAAGCTCTCGATGTAGGCCGCCTGACAGCGCACGTTGAACGGTGCCCAGTGTTCCTGCGCGTAGCCGATCACATCGCCCAGCATTTGCAAAAAGCGGTTGCTGCCCTCGGGGATCAGCACCATCAGGCGCAGGGGCTGCGGCTGGGCCTGCAGCGTGGCGTGCGCCTCTGCCTGCGGCAAATACCCCAGGCTGATGGCCGCCTGCATCACGCGCTGCACGGTGGCACTGCGTACGCCCGCACGCTGGTTGAGCACCCGGTCCACCGTGGCGGTAGAGACACCAGACAACTGAGCGATATCGGGGATGCGGGGGTGTTTGGACATAAAAATCAATCAAAATCCATCATTGCATCTGCTGGTATTTGATGGATTCTGCGGATAGTATCACTGCAGCTTCGGTGCCGAAAGGCATCAAATTCGATCAGTACAAACCCTAGATTGCGGCGGCACAGACCGACTGCACAGGAGACAAGTCCATGCCTGATAGCCCTTCTTCCTTCCGCCGACGCTCGCCCTGCACCGCCCGCCTGGGCTAGATCGCTGCTGCGGCTCCATGCAATACGAATTCGACTTTGCCAGCGTGCTGGCCAGCTGGCCCCAGTTTCTGGAAGGGGCCTGGATGACCATCCTGCTTTCCTTCCCGGCCACGGTCATCGGTTTTGTGGGCGGCACACTGCTGGCGATTGGCCGGCGCGGCCACACCCGCTGGGTGGCCAGGGCCTGTGGCGCCTATGTGGAGGTGCTGCGCAACACGCCGCTGCTAGTGCAGGTGTTCCTAGTGTTCTTTGGCCTCGCCAGCCTGGGCTGGAAGGTACCTGCGTTTGCGGCGGCATTGCTGACGCTGGTGATCAACGTGGCGGCCTACACCTGCGAAATCATGCGCGCCGGCATGGACTCCATCCACAAGGGCCAGATCGAGGCCGCCGAATGCCTGGGCCTGACGCGGCGGCAGGTGTACTGGCATGTGGTGCTGCGCCCGGCCATGGAGAAGGTCTACCCCACGCTCACCAGCCAGTTCGTGCTGCTGATGCTGGCCTCGTCCATCACCTCGCAGATCTCGGTGGAGGAGCTTACGGCCATCGCGGCCCGCGTGCAGTCTGAAACCTTCCGCCCTTTCGAGGCCTACATCCTGGTCGCCGTGGCCTACCTGGTGCTGTCGCTGCTAATGCGCGCCGGGCTGTGGCTGTTTGGTCAGATCGTGTTCACGCGCCAACGCAAACTGAGGAGCGCCAAATGATCGACGGTGGACTGAATGCCTACCACCTGCAGTACCTGCTGTTCGGTGCGCTGTGGACCATCGGCCTGTCGCTGATCGCCTTTGTGGGCGGCGGCCTGGCCGGGGGCGTGATTGCGCTGTGCCGCGTCAGCCCCATCAAGGCGGTGCGCTGGGCCACCATTGCGTGGATCCAGATCATCCAGGGCACGCCGCTGCTGGTGGTGCTGTTCCTGTGCTACTTCGGCCTGTCCATCATGGGGCTGGAGCTGCCCGCCATCGTGGCCGCCAGCATCGCGATGATTGTTTACGTCAGCGCCTACCTGGGCGAGATCTGGCGCGGTTGCATCGAATCGGTGCCGCGCACGCAGTGGGAGGCGGCCGAATGCCTGGCCCTGTCGCGCACCCAGCGCATGCGGCTGGTGGTGCTGCCCCAGGCGGTGCGCATTGCCACCCCGCCCACGGTGGGCTTCATGGTGCAGATCGTCAAGAACACGTCGCTCGCGTCCATCGTGGGGTTCATCGAGCTGGTGCGTGCCGGGCAGCTCATCAACAACTCCATCTTCCAGCCGTTCACCGTGTACCTGCTGATTGCCATCGTGTACTTCGCGATGTGCTACCCGCTGTCGGTGTGGAGCCGCAAGCTGGAGCAGCGCCAGCAGTTTGGAAACCGTGGCACAGCCACCCCTTCTGTGACCACCGCATGAAACGAGAAGACACCATGAACCTCGCCCGAGACGCTGCCGTGCAACCCTCCCAGCCAGCGGCTTCGCCTGCGCGCACCGTCGTTGAGCTGAAGGACGTGCACAAGAGCTTTGGCAGCAACCAGGTGCTCAAGGGCGTGTCGTTTGCTATCCCCAAGGGCCAGGTCGTGGCCATCATTGGCAAGAGCGGATCAGGCAAAAGCACGGCGCTGCGCTGCATCGACCGGCTGGAGATCATCGACAGCGGCACCATCCACGTGTGCGGCCACGCGGTTCACGACCCGGCCATCGACCTGCGCCAGCTGCGCCAGGACGTGGGCATTGTGTTCCAGAGCTACAACCTGTTCCCGCACCTCACGGTGGAGCAGAACATCACGCTGGCGCCCAAGGCCGTCAAGAACCTGCCCGCCGCCCAGGCGCGCGCCATTGCAGCCCGCACCCTGCAGCAGGTGGGCCTGGCCGACAAGGCGCAGGCCTACCCCGAGCAGCTTTCGGGCGGCCAGCAGCAGCGCGTGGCCATTGCCCGGTCGCTGGCGATGGAGCCGCAGGTCATGCTGTTCGACGAAGTGACCTCGGCGCTGGACCCGCAGCTCACCGGCGAGGTACTGCGCGTCATCGAATCGCTGGCCCAGGGCGGCATGACCATGGTGCTGGTCACCCACGAAATGGAATTCGCCGCGCGCGTGGCCGACACCGTGATCTACATGCACGAGGGCAAGGTCTGGGAGACCGGCCCCGGCGACATGCTGAAGAACCCGCAAACGGCCGAGCTGCGCGACTTTCTGTCGCACGGGCTGTGATCCGTTCCTTTTTTGATTCCCTTGCCAAAAACCACCAGGAGACATTTCACATGACCGCTTCCCGCACCTGCATCCTGCGCCGCGCCCTGCTCGCCACCGCCGCAGCCGCCCTGTGCCTGCCCGCCATGGCAGACCTGGCCGAGATCAAGTCCGCCGGCAAACTGCGCGTGGGCATTGACTTTGGCGCGCCGTTTTATGGCTATGTGGACGAGAAGATGAAGCCCGTGGGCTCGGACGTGGAAGCGGCCGAGTTGCTGGCCAAGGACCTGGGGCTGACGCTGGAGATCGTGAACACCACTAACTCCGCGCGCATCCCCAACCTGCTGTCGAACAAGGTGGATCTGATCATCTCGTCGCTCTCCATCACGCCCGAGCGCCAGAAGGCCGTGGACTTCTCCATGCCCTACGGCGCCATCCAGGCGGCCGTGGGCGCGCCCAAGAGCCTCAAACTCACCAGCATCGACGACCTGGCCGGCAAGACGGTGGCCGTGACGCGCGGCGGCCCACAGGACAAGATCGTGACCGAGCGCGCGCCGCAGGCCAAGGTGGTGCGCTTTGACGACGAATCCGCCTCCATCACTGCCGCCGCCACGGGCCAGGCCGACATCGTGGCCATCACGCCGCCCATCATCGCGGCCATTGCCAAGAAGAACCCCGCCCGCGAGTTCGAGACCAAGTTCATCCTGCAGTCCTACCAGCTGGGCATGGCCATGCGCAAGGGCCAACCCGAGCTGATGAAGGCCGTCAACGGCTGGATCAAGACCAACCTGACCAACGGCAAGCTCAACGACATCCACCTGAAGTACGCGGGCGTGCCGATCCCCAAGGAAATCATCGACGGCGCCAAGTAAGCGCTGCACCGTAGGCAAAGGCGAGTGACGGGCGGTGGGCAATGCCCCCGTTCAGCGCTGCCCTGCCCCGACCTATCACCACCAAAGGAATTCTTATGAGCCGTCATTTCGGCGCCATCCGCCAGTTGGGCTATGTGGTCCACGACATCGAAGCCGCCATGGACTACTGGAGCAAGACCCTGGGCGTCGGCCCCTGGTTCTACAACCCCAAGGTTCCAATCAAGAACTACGTCTACCGGGGCGAGTCGCACGAGCCGCACAACTCGGTGGCGCTGGCCAACTCGGGCTACGTGCAGGTCGAGCTGATCCAGACCCGCAACGACGTGCCCTCGATGTACCGCGACTTTTTGCAGGCCGGGCGCACCGGGCTGCAGCACGTGGCCTACTGGACCAGCGACTACGACGCCGACCTGGCACGCCTGACAGCCCAGGGCTTCAAGGCGGTGATGAGTGGTGAGGTGGGCGAGAAAGGCCGCTTCGTCTACTTCGACACCGAATATCACCCCGGCACGGTGATCGAGCTGTCGGAAGTGGCTGGCCCCAAGGGCCGCATGTTCGACCTGATCCGCGCCGAGTCGGAAACCTGGGACGGCAAGACCGACCCGGTCCGGCCCTTCCCGGACCTCTCCAAAATCTGATTTCAAGCCAAATAGCCTTCTAGTGCTTATCTTTAAAGCGCTAGCAGCTATCAAAACCATAGTGCACTCGCCCATGTCTCCAGACCGCTTTGAAGCCACCTACCTGATCGAAACCCCGCTGGACCCCGCCCACGTGGCCGAGGTGCTGGCGGGCGAGCAATCGTGTGGCACCTTCACCCGGGTGGAGGGCGAGACCGATGCGCTGCGCGAACGCGCCCGCGCCACGGTCGAATCCATCGAGCTGCTGGACGTGGCGCCCGCGCCGTCGCTGCCCAATGGCTGGATGCAGCGGCGCGGCATGTTCGGCACACCACAGACCTGGCAGCGCGCCCGGCTGCGCGTGAGCTTCCCCAGCGGCAACATCGGCCCCAACCTGCCGACGCTGGCCGCCACGGTGTCGGGCAACCTGTTCGACCTGGGCGAGGTCACCGGCTTGCGACTGGAGTCGATGAAGCTGCCGCGCGCCTACCGCGAGCAGTTTGACCTGCCCCGCCAAGGTATTGCAGGCACACGCGCGCTGACCGGCGTGCAGGGCCGCCCGCTCATCGGCACCATCATCAAACCCAACGTGGGTTTATCGGCAGAAGAAACCGGTGAACTGGCGGGCCGCCTGTGCGCCGCTGGGGTGGACTTCATCAAGGATGACGAGGTGTGCGCCAACCCGGTGCACGCCCCGCTGACCGACCGCGTGAAATCCGTGATGCGCCGTGTGCGCGCCCACCAGGACAAGACCGGCAAGCTCGTCATGGTGGCGTTCAACATCACCGACGAGACCGATGCCATGCGCCGCCATGCAGACCTGATTGCCGCCGAGGGTGGCAGCTGTGTGATGGTCAGCCTGAACTGGTGCGGCTACTCCGCCGTGCAGACGCTGCGCCGCCACACCCCGCTGGCCCTGCACGGCCACCGCAACGGCTACGGCGCCCTGTCGCGCCACCCGTTGCTGGGCTTTTCGTTCAACGCCTGGCAGACGCTGTGGCGCCTGGCGGGCGTGGACCACATGCATGTACACGGCCTGCAAGGCAAGTTCTCGCAGACCGATGAGGAAGTGATCGAGTCCGCGCACGACACCCTGGCCCCGCTGTGCGAAGGCCTGGACGACCGCGTGCTGCCCGCGTTCTCCAACGGCCAGTGGGCCGGCACGGTGCCCGCCACCTGGGACAGCGTGCACAGCAACGACCTGCTGTTCATGTCCGGCGGCGGCATCCTGGCCCACCCCGATGGCGCGGCCGCTGGCGTGGCCAGCCTGCAGCAGGCCTGGGACGCAGTGCAGAACGGCGAAACGCTGGCCCAGCGCGCGGAACATGCCGTTGAACTGCGCCACGCCATCGACTTCTTTGGCAAGAAGCACTGAACCATGTCCACCACAGCTCCCCGGTTTGGCTGGTACGGCGACGACTTCACGGGCGCCACGGACACGTTGGCCGTGCTGGCCCAGGCGGGCCTGCGGTCCATGCTGTTCATGGGCGTGCCCAGCGCAGAAGCTTTGACCGCCGCCGGTCCGCTGGACGCCGTGGGCATTGCAGGCGCCGCGCGCGCCATGCCGCCCGAAGCCATGCGCGCAGAGCTGGCCCCCGTGGGCCGCTTTTTCAGGCAGATCGCGCCCACCGTGTTGCACTACAAGGTGTGCTCCACCTTCGACAGTGCACCCCATGTGGGCAACATTGCCTGCGCCATCCAGACGCTGCACCCCAGCGTGGAGAACCGCTGGGTACCCATCCTCGGCGGCCAGCCCAGCCTGGGCAGGTACTGCGCATTCAGCAACCTGTTTGCCGCAGCCGGCACAGGTGGGGCCGTCTACCGCATTGACCGGCACCCGACGATGCACCGGCACCCGGTGACACCCATGGCCGAGGCCGACTTACGGGTGCATCTGGCGCAACAAGGTTTGCAAGGCATCACGGCACTGCACTACCCGCTGTACGAAGCAGACACCTTGCCCAGCTCTATGAACACCCTGCTGGGCCATGGCGCGACCGCTGTGCCCGAGGTGCCCGACACTCCATTCGTGCCTACGCTGCTGGACCTGACCAGTGCAGACCAGCTGGCCAGCGTGGGGCGCCTGCTGTGGCAACAAGCCCAGCGCGCCCGCTTGCTCGCTGTGGGGCCCAGCTCCGTGGCCCAGGCGCTGATCGCGTGCTGGGGCACCCAGACCAGCCAACCCGCCCCTGCCTTGGCACCATCGCCTGGCCCTGTGTTCGCCTGGGCGGGCAGCCTGTCACCCATCACAGCGGCCCAGGTCCAGGCCGCAACGTCCTATCAGCGCATCCCGGTGGACGCGCACCGGCTGACCCACGACACCGACTACGCCCAGGCCACCCAACACGCGATATGCGCCGGGCTGCAGCAGGGCCATCACGTGCTGGCCTACACAGGTCCCACGGACGGCGCTTCTGCTCCGTCCAGTGGCGCTTCAGCGGCCGTCGCCCCCGCCAGTGCGGCCCTGGTCGCCCGCGTGGTGCAGGCGCAGGCCGACAACGGTACGCCGCTGGGGCGCATTGGCATTGCGGGGGGCGACACCTCCAGCCACGCTGTGCAGGCGCTGCAGCTGTGGGGGCTGTCGTACCAAACCACGGTCTGCCCCGGGGTCACGCTGAGCCGCGCCCACAGCACAGACCCTTTGCGCCACGGGCTGGAGCTGATGCTCAAGGGGGGACAGATGGGCGGAACGGACCTTTTCGAAAGACTGCTGGGCGCGGGCTGACGGAAATATCCAGGCGATAAAAAGCCCGCACATGGCGGGCTACTGAGCAGGCCTTGCGCGAAGGCCTGAGGGAAAAGCAATGCGGCAGGCACGCCCACCGCCATCCCATCACACGCGCGGAACCGGGGTCCCCGAGTTCACACACAGCGCCATGTTCAGCGCCTTGATCGCGGTCTTGTAGTCCTCGCGTTCGATCACGAACTGCATGTTCACCTGGCGCAGGGTCTGGGACACGCAGTTCACGTTGACCCGCGCATCGGCCAGCGCCTGCGCGGCCTTGGCCAGCACGCCAGGGATGCCGATGTTGGAGCCGATGGTGCATACGATCGCGCTGGGCTTGATCGTCACGACCTGATAGTCCTTCTGCAGCTCGGCCACCAGCTCGGGTGTGACCTGGTTATCCCACACCAGATGCGCGATGGAGTTGGCGTTGGTCGCCTTGAGGATGTAGCTCACATCGTGCTTGCAGAACACGTTCATCAGGCCCGCATCAAAGCCCACGGTGCCCACCATGCTGGGGTCGTGGATCTCGATCAGCGTGACCTTGTCGGTGCCCGTAACGATCTCCACGCGCGCGCGTTCGCCCACAAAATCCTTGGTGATCAGCGTACCGGGGTGGTCGGGCTCAAAGGTGTTCTTCAGGCGGATCGGGATGCCTGCCAGTTCCATCGGCTTCGCAGCCTTGGGGTGAATGGCTTCCATGCCCACGTCGGCCAGCTGGTCGGCCACGTCGTAGTTGGTGGCGCCCACCACGATGGCGTTTTCCAGGCCCACCAGGTTGGGGTCGGCAGACGACAGGTGGAATTCCTTGTGGATCACGGCCTCGGCGGGGCGCACTTCCACGGCGATCTTGCTGAAGGTGACCTCGGAGTAGCCCCGGTCAAATTCGCGCATGATGCCTTCGGTGCCCTTGGTGTAACCCGTAGCCACCACCACCTTGTCGGAGAGGTCGATGCCCTTGAAGCTGTTGGCGATGCGCTCGTCAATGGTCCAGGCTTCGTTATCGTCAAAGCCGGCCAGGTCCATCAAGATGGCGTTGACGCCGTTGGCCTTGAGGATTTCGACCGAGTTGAACGCGCTGTGCGATTCGCCAATCGAGGCCAGCACTTCACGCGCCGCGAGCAACACGTCCTTGCGGCTGAGATAGCCGCTGGCCAGCACGTGCTGCATGGCGTTCAGGTATTCACGGGCCTGGCCAATGCGCTGGTCGATGAAGGCATCGGCCACGTCCAATGGCAAGCGCAGATCGGCATAGCCGGCGTTGATCTTTTTCAGGCTGGCTGCCAGGTTGGTCAGCGCATCTTGGTAACCCTTGCCTTCGGCAAACAGCGCGTAGATGCCGCGCTCGCCCGTCTTCTTGTGTTCCAGCAGCTGGTTCGTCACGCCCGAGTAGGCGGACACCACGTAGATCCGGCCGTTAATGCGCTTGGGGTCGTGCAGCACGATGTGGCGCAGCACATCGCCAAAGGCGGTCATGGAAGTGCCGCCGATCTTCTCGACAGAGATCTTGGAGTTTTGAACGTCTTGCATGGACAGGCTCAAGGGAGCAAAAAAGTGGAAAGCCGGGCGGATGTGCTGCCCCTCGTAGCACAGCGGCAGCTAACCCTATATTTTCCACCACTTTTTACCCCGGCCGTTTTGATGCAATGCCAAGAGGCGTGCATCTCCGCACCGCCACCAGGGCCCACGGCGCCTTGGCTATGTTGGCCCCACCGATCCCAGGCGCCAGAGCAAAAAGTAAAAGCCGCACGGTCTGCACAACCGTACGGCTTCTGGAGCACTGGCATAGGGTATGCGCGGGCGGTTCTCAGGGCTTTGCTGACTCGGGTGCGGGCTCAGCCACAGTCTGGGCCTCTTCTGCGTCCAGCCCCCACTGGTCCCAGTCGTCGCCAAACAGTTCCGCCGGGTGCTGCGTTCGGTCCGAACCATTGCCGCAGCGCATGTCTTTGGCCGGGCAGTAGAGGTTGCAACCCCAGCACACCCGCTCGGGGTGGGCGGGGGCTTTGGGAAACTTCTTGACGACTGCCATGGCGCTTCTCCAGACCGTGTTGCCGGGCTCCTGTCGATGGCTGCGTTACTTGCGCTGCGGTGGCACGTCGGTGCAACTGCCGTGGGCAATCTCCGCCGCCATGCCAATGCTCTCGCCCAGCGTGGGATGCGGGTGGATGGTTTTGCCGATGTCCACGGCGTCGGCACCCATCTCGATGGCCAGCGCAATCTCGCCGATCATGTCGCCCGCATGCGTGCCGACCATGCCGCCGCCCAGGATCTTGCCGTGGCCATGGGCTTCGGGCGAGTCGTCGAACAGCAGCTTGGTCACGCCTTCGTCGCGGCCGTTGGCGATGGCGCGGCCGGAGGCGGTCCAGGGGAACAGCCCCTTCTTGACCTTGATGCCCTGGGCCTTGGCCTGGTCTTCGGTGAGGCCCACCCAAGCCACTTCGGGGTCGGTGTAGGCCACGCTGGGGATCACGCGGGCGTTGAAGGCGGCTGCTGCCAGTTCCTTGTTGCCCTGCAATTCGCCCGCGATGACTTCTGCCGCCACGTGCGCCTCATGCACCGCCTTGTGCGCCAGCATGGGTTGGCCCACGATGTCGCCGATGGCGAAGATGTGCGGCACGTTGGTGCGCATCTGGATATCGACGTTGATGAAGCCGCGGTCCGTGACGGCCACGCCGGCCTTCTCGGCGGCGATCTTCTTGCCGTTGGGCGTGCGGCCCACGGCCTGGAGGACCAGGTCATACACCTGCGGCTCGGGGGTGGTGCCGCCCTCTTCCGCTGGCGCGAACGTGACCTTGATGCCTTCAGGCGTTGCCTCGGCACCGACGGTTTTGGTCTTCAACATGATGTTGTCGAAGCGCTTGGCGTTCATCTTTTGCCAGATCTTGACAAGGTCGCGGTCAGCGCCTTGCATCAGGCCGTCCATCATCTCGACCACATCGAGGCGTGCGCCCAGCGTGCTGTAGACAGTGCCCATTTCCAGGCCGATGATGCCGCCGCCCAGAATCAGCATGCGCTTGGGGACTTCCTTGAGCGCCAGGGCGCCAGTGGAATCCACCACGCGCGGATCGTTGGGCATGAAAGGCAGTCGCACGGCCTGGCTGCCGGCGGCGATGATGGCTTTCTTGAAGGCGATGACCTTCTTCGTGCCCGTTTTCTCCTGGCCAGTGCCGGTGGTTTCTTCCACTTCGAGGTGGTTGGCGCCGACAAAGGCACCGTAGCCGCGCACGGTGGTCACCTTGCGCATCTTGGCCATGGCGGCCAAGCCGCCAGTCAACTTGCCGATGACTTTCTCTTTGTGGCCGCGCAGCTTGTCGATGTTGACGGCGGGCGCGCCAAAGTCCACGCCCAGGTCGGCCATGTGGCTGACCTCGTCCATAACGGCGGCGACATGCAGCAGCGCCTTGGAAGGGATGCAGCCCACATTCAGGCACACGCCGCCCAGGGTGGCGTAACGCTCGACAATGACGACCTTGAGGCCCAGGTCGGCCGCGCGGAAGGCGGCGCTGTAGCCGCCAGGGCCGCCGCCGAGCACGAGCACGTCGCAGTCCAGGTCGGCCGTGCCAGCAAAGCTGGATGCTTCTATTTTAGGAGCTGCTGACGATTGCGCAGCGGGCACTGCAGCCGGTTTTGATTCTGAAGATGCTGCTGCGGGAGCGGGAGCAGCAGGCACCGGTGCGGCGGCCGCATCCGACGTTTCCAGCGTCAGCACTACCGAGCCTTCGGCGATCTTGTCGCCGAGCTTGACCTTGAGCTCCTTGACCACGCCGGCGTGGCTGGAGGGGATCTCCATGGAGGCCTTGTCGGACTCCACGGTGATCAGGCTCTGCTCCGCCTTGATGGTGTCGCCGGGCTTGACCAGCACTTCGATGATGGCCACTTCGGCGAAGTCGCCAATGTCGGGCACCTTGATGTCGATGATTGCCATGTGTGTTGCCCTCGCGTTACATCACGATGCGACGGAAGTCCGCCAGCAGCGAGGCAAAGTACACGTTGAAGCGTGCTGCGGCGGCACCGTCGATCACGCGGTGGTCCCAGCTCAGGCTCAGGGGCAGCATCAGGCGCGGGGCGAACTGCTTGCCGTCCCACTTGGGCTCCAGGCTGCTCTTGCACACGCCCATGATGGCGACTTCCGGCGCGTTGATGATGGGCGTGAAGTAACGGCCACCAATGCCGCCCAGCGAGCTGATGGAGAAGCAACCGCCCGTCATGTCGGCCGGGCCGAGCTTTCCGTCGCGGGCCTTCTTGGCCAGGTCGCCCATCTCTTGCGAGATCTGGACGATGCCCTTCTTGTCGGCGTCGCGGATGACGGGCACCACGAGGCCGTTGGGCGTGTCGGCCGCAAAGCCGATGTGGAAGTAGTTCTTCATCACCAGCTGATCGCCGTCGAGCGAGCTGTTGAACTCGGGGAACTTCTTGAGCGCGGCCACGGCGGCCTTGATCATGAAGGCGAGCATGGTGACCTTGACGCCACTCTTCTCGTTCTCCTTGTTGAACTGCACACGGAAGGCTTCGAGGTCGGTGATGTCCGCGTCATCGTGGTTGGTGACGTGCGGAATGACGACCCAGTTGCGGTGCAGGTTGGCACCGCTGATCTTCTTGATGCGCGAGAGGTCCTTGCGCTCCACCGGGCCGAACTTGGTGAAGTCCACCTTGGGCCAGGGCAGCAGGTCCAGACCCACGCCGGAGCCGCCGGATGCCGCAGCAGGCGCCTTGGCGGCCTGGGCCTTGGTCTGCACCGCGCCAGCCATCACCTGCTTGGTGAAGGCGGCCACGTCGTCCTGGGTGATGCGGCCCTTGGGGCCGGTGCCCTTGACTTCGTCTATGGGCACACCCAGTTCGCGGGCAAACTTGCGCACGGAGGGCGATGCATGGGGCAGGCCTGCCGTGGGGGTGCCGGGCTGGTGGGCGGGTACGGCCACGGAGGCCGTGGCAGCGACGGGAGCTGCGGCAGCCGCCACAGAGGCAGCCACGGGCGCAGCGGCCGCAACAGGTGCAGGAGCGGCAGCGGGCGCAGGAGCGGCAGCGGGCGCAGGTGCAGCCGCCGTGCCTTCCAGCATGGCGACCAGGTCACCGATGTTGACCGTGTCGCCAATCTTGACCTTGAGCTCCTTGAGCACGCCGGCTGCGGGCGATGGGATCTCCATCGACGCCTTGTCGGACTCGACGGTGAACAGCGATTGCTCGACCTTGATGGTGTCACCCACCTTGACCAACATCTCGATGACGGCGACGTCCTTGAAGTCGCCAATGTCGGGCACGCGCACTTCGACGGGGCCTGCAGCCGCAGGGGCCACATTTGCAGGAGCCGGTGCAGGTGCTGCCACTGGGGCGGGGGCGGAAGCGGGAGCAGCAGCTGCAGGGGCCGGTGCAGCCGCCGGGGCTGATGCAGCGCCCGCGTCAGCAGACTCCACCACAGCAATCACCGAGCCTTGCTTGACCTTGTCGCCCAGCGCAATCTTGAGTTCCTTGACCACGCCCGCGTGGCTGGACGGGATCTCCATCGATGCCTTGTCGGATTCGACCGTGATGAGCGACTGCTCGGCCTTCACGGTGTCACCCACCTTGACCAGCAACTCGATCACGCCCACTTCGTCAAAGTCCCCGATGTCCGGGACTTGAATGTTGACCAATGCCATTGTTCTGTCTCCGTTCGGTTTATGCGTAGAGCGGGTTGATCTTGTCGGCCTGGATGTTGTACTTGGCAATGGCCTCTGCCACCTTGGCGGCAGGCAGCACGCCGTCTTCGCTCAGCGCCTTGAGGGCGGCCACAACAATGTAGTGGCGGTTCACCTCGAAGTGCTCGCGCAGCTTGCTGCGGAAGTCACTGCGGCCAAAGCCGTCGGTGCCCAGCACCTTGTAGTTGCGGCCCTTGGGCATGAAGGGGCGGATCTGCTCGGCATAGGCCTTCATGTAGTCGGTGGATGCGACCACGGGGCCGGTGCTGGTGCCCAGTTGCTGCGCCACGAACGGCACGCGCGGTGTCTCCAGCGGGTGCAGCAGGTTCCAGCGGTCGGCGTCCTGGCCTTCGCGGGTGAGTTCGTTGAAGCTGGGGCAGCTCCACACGTCGGCCTGCACGCCCCAGTCGGCGGCCAGCAGGGTTTGAGCAGCCAGCGACTCGCGCAGGATGGTGCCCGAGCCCAGCAGCTGCACGCGCTTGTCACCCTCGGCACCGGGCTTGCACAGGTACATGCCCTTGATGATCTGCTCTTCGGTACCCGCCGTGAGGCCCGGCATGCTGTAGTTCTCGTTGAGCAGCGTGATGTAGTAGAAAACGTTCTCTTGCTGCTCGACCATGCGCTTGAGGCCGCGGTGCATGATCACTGCGACTTCGTGGGCAAAGGTGGGGTCATAGCTCACGCAGTTGGGGATGGTGTTGGCCAGGATGTGGCTGTGACCATCTTCGTGCTGCAGGCCTTCGCCGTTCAGCGTGGTGCGGCCCGATGTGCCGCCCAGCAAGAAGCCGCGCGCCTGCATATCGCCCGCTGCCCAGGCCAGATCGCCAATGCGCTGGAAGCCGAACATCGAGTAGTACACGTAGAACGGCACCATGATGCGGTTGTTGGTGCTGTAGCTGGTGGCCGCAGCGATCCAGCTGGCCATGCCGCCGGCTTCGTTGATGCCTTCCTGCAGGATCTGGCCGGCCTTATCTTCCTTGTAGTACATCACCTGGTCGCGGTCGACCGGTGTGTAGAGCTGGCCCTTGGGGTTGTAGATGCCGATCTGGCGGAACAGGCCTTCCATACCAAAGGTACGGGCCTCGTCCACCAGGATGGGCACCACGCGAGGGCCCAGAGCCTGGTCGCGCAGCAGTTGCGTGATGAAGCGCACGTAGGCTTGCGTGGTGGAGATTTCGCGGCCTTCGGCCGTGGGCTCCAGGATGGCCTTGAAGGTTTCGATGGCGGGCACGGTGAAGTGCTCTTCGGCCTTGGGACGGCGCTTGGGCAGATAGCCACCCAAGGCCTTGCGGCGCTCGTGCAGGTACTGCATTTCCGGTGTGTCGTCGGCCGGCTTGTAGTACGGAATATCGGCCAGCTGGCTGTCCGGGATCGGGATATTGAAGCGGTCGCGGATGTACTTGATGTCTTCGTCCGACAGCTTCTTGGTCTGGTGCACGGTGTTCTTGCCTTCACCGGCCTTGCCCATGCCGTAGCCCTTGACGGTCTTGACCAGCAGCACGCTGGGCTGGTTCTTGTGCTCGTTGGCCGCATGGAAGGCGGCGTACACCTTGGCGGGCTCGTGGCCGCCGCGGCGCAGCTCGAACACCTCTTCGTCGGTCATGTGCTCGACGAGCTTGAGCGTCTCGGGGTATTTGCCGAAGAAATTCTTGCGCACAAAGGCGCCGTCGTTGGCCTTCATGGCCTGGTAATCGCCGTCCAGCGTTTCCATCATCAGCTGCTTGAGCTTGCCGCTCTTGTCGCGGCGCAGCAACTCGTCCCAGCCATTGCCCCACAGCAGCTTGATCACGTTCCAGCCTGCGCCACGGAACTCACCTTCAAGCTCTTGCACGATCTTGCCGTTGCCACGCACCGGGCCGTCCAGGCGCTGCAGGTTGCAGTTGATGACGAACACCAGGTTGTCCAAGTTCTCGCGCGCGGCCAGGCCGATGGCGCCCAGCGATTCGGGCTCGTCCATCTCGCCGTCGCCGCAGAACACCCAGACCTTGCGGTTTTCGGTGTTGGCGATGCCACGGGCATGCAGGTACTTGAGGAAGCGCGCCTGGTAGATGGCCATCAGCGGGCCCAGGCCCATGGACACCGTGGGGAACTGCCAGAACTCGGGCATCAGCTTGGGGTGTGGGTAGCTGGACAGGCCCTTGCCGTCCACTTCCTGGCGGAAGCTGTCGAGTTGTTCTTCGCTCAGGCGGCCTTCGAGGTAGGCGCGGGCGTAGATGCCGGGCGCGCTGTGGCCCTGGATGTAGAGCAGATCGCCGCCGTGGTCTTCGCTGGCTGCATGCCAGAAGTGATTGAAGCCCGCGCCAAACATGCTGGCCACCGAGGCGAACGAGCCAATGTGGCCGCCCAGGTCACCGCCGTCGGCAGGGTTCAGGCGATTGGCGCGCACGACCATGGCCATGGCGTTCCAGCGCATGTAAGCGCGCAGGCGCTTTTCGATGGCGATGTTGCCGGGGCAGTGCGCCTCTTTCTCGGGTTCGATGGTGTTGACGTAACCCGTGTTGGCAGAGAACGGCAGATCGATGCTGCTCTGGCGGGCGTGTTCAAGAAGCTGTTCCAGCAGGAAGTGGGCGCGCTCCGGGCCCTCCTTGTCGATCACGGCGGACAGCGCGTCCATCCATTCACGGGTTTCTTGCTGGTCGGTGTCGGAACCGATGCCGAAACCGGCCTGAGGGTCGGGCTGAGCTGACATGCTTTGTCTCCTGTAGGTGTGGCAGCAATTTAGTACGTTGGCTCTAGTTTCGCATATTTTTCTTCAATTTCAAATGGTGCCTATTCATTTCATATTGCAATAATTTGCTGCAAACGCACATTCACCGAGAGACAGGGGCGCTGCCGGGGCTCCTCTACACTTCAGGCATGGATTCGATGCCCACCGCCCCCTCCCCCACGGCCGCGCCCGTGGCTGCGCCGATACGCTGGTGGCGCAAGTGGTGGCGCGGTTTGTCGCCCACCCGGCAAGACCGTTTTGCCGCCCTCGCCCCGCTGGCCGCGGTGCTGATGTTTCTGGCCGCGATCGTTGCGGCGTTCTGGTACCTGCGCGCCGAGGAAGCCGAGCGCGAGCAAGAAGCCCTGCGGCGCGATGTGGAATATGCCCAACAGCGCGTGCGTCTGCGGCTGCTGGAGCGGCAGGAGCAGCTCATGCGCATCGCGCGCGATGTGTCCAACCAGGACCTGGGCCGCGCCGAGTTCATCAGCCGTGCTGAGGCCCTGATCAGCCAGTACCCCGAGCTGCAGGCCATCACCTGGATCGACGACCGCCGGCGCATCCGCGCCAGCCAGGCGGCCCCCACGCTGGCCAGTGGCGAGCTGCGCATTGCGGGCGAGGTGCTCAAGTCCGGCGAAACGGCCGACACCTTTGGCCTGGCGCGGGACCTGCAGCAACCGGTGTATGCGCAGCCAGCCGCCACCTCGGGCGATGCAACCCCCCTGCTGCAGTTGCAGGTACCCCTCAACAACCAGGGCAAGTTCAGCGGCGTGGTGTTGGGCGAATACTCCATCGACAGCCTGCTGCGCTACGGCACCCCGACCGAGGTGCTGGCGCGCTATGCGGTGACGCTGCTCGACAGCAAGAACCAGGTGCTGGCGGGCACACCACTGGGCCCGCGCAACAAGGCCACGCAGTTGCTGCCTTGGACACCCAAGGCCAACGAGTACGAGGTGCCGGTCTCTCCCGTCGGCAATGGCCTGGTGCTGCGCGCGCAGGCCTACCGCACTTCGCTGGGCGTGGTGGGCAGTGGCCTGTTCTGGCTGGTGGGCACCCTGAGCGCGATGACCGCCTGGATGCTGATTGCCACCTGGCGTCACACCCGTCGCCGCATGCGGACGCAGGAGGCGCTGGTGGCCGAGACCAACTTTCGCCGGGCAATGGAGAACTCCATCCTCACCGGCATGCGCGCCCTGGATTTGGAGGGGCGCATCAGCTACGTCAACGCTGCCTTCTGCCAGATGACCGGCTGGAGCGCCGAAGAGTTGGTGGGTCTGAAGGCGCCCTTTCCCTACTGGCCCGACGCCGACCACGAGACGCTGCAGGCCAAGCTGCGCGACGAACTGCGCGGCAACACCATGGCGGGCGGTTTTCAGGTGCGCGTCAAGCGCAAGAGCGGCACGCTGTTCGACGCCCGCCTGTATGTGTCTCCCCTGATCGACGCCCACGGCCAGCAGACGGGCTGGATGACGTCGATGACCGACATCACCGAGCCCAACCGCATCCGTGAACAGCTGTCGGCCTCACACGAGCGCTTCACCATCGTGCTGGAGTCGCTCGATGCGTCGGTGTCAGTGGCCCCGCTGGGCAGCGAAGAACTCCTGTTCGCCAACAAGCTGTACCGCCAGTGGTTCGGGTCGCAAACCGGCGGGCACCTGCAACTGGTGGCGCAGGCGGGTGTGGTGCCGGTTGCGGGCAAGGAGCAAAGCGGCATGGACGATGAGGACGGCCTCATGGGCCTACCCACCGACACCCTGACCAGCGCCCGCAGCGAAAACGCCGAAATCTACCTGCCCGATCTGGGCAAGTGGCTGGAAGTGCGTTCGCGCTACCTGAACTGGGTGGACGGCCGCCTTGCGCAGATGGTGATTGCCACCGACATCACCCCCCGCCGCTTGGCCGAAGAACAGGCCCAACGGCAGGCCGAGCGCGCGCAGTCGGTGAGCCGCCTGATCACCATGGGCGAGATGGCGTCGAGCGTGGCGCACGAACTCAACCAGCCACTCACGGCCATCAACAACTACTGCAGCGGCATGGTCTCGCGCATCCAGAGCGGCCAGCTCACCGAGGAAGCCCTGCTCACGGCCCTGCAAAAAACGGCCCACCAGGCGCAGCGCGCGGGCCAGATCATCCAGCGCATCCGGTCGTTTGTGAAAAAGAGCGAGCCCAACCGCACGCTGGCCGATGTGCATTCCATGGTGAACGAGGCCGTCGAGCTGGCCGACATCGAACTGCGCCGCCACAACGTGCGCCTGACGCACTATGTGGCCGCGCGCCTGCCCCAGGTGATGGCCGACACCATCCTGATCGAGCAGGTGCTCGTCAACCTGATGAAGAACGGCGCCGAAGCCATCCAGCATGCCGACCGCCCCGCCGCCAACCGCAGCGTGGAGCTGCGCGTGGTGCCCAAGCAGATCGATGACCGCCAGGTCGTCGAGTTCTCGGTGCAGGACACCGGCAAGGGCCTGGCCCCTGAAGTGCTGGAGCGCCTGTTCGAGGCCTTCTTCTCCACCAAGCAGGAAGGCATGGGCATGGGCCTCAATCTGTGCCGCAGCATCGTCGAGTCCCACCAGGGCCGGATGCAGGCGGAGAACCTCTACAATGGCCCAGAGGTCACAGGCTGCAGGTTCTCCTTCTGGCTGCCGCTCGCCAAGCCTGCTGATGCCACTACAAATTCTGTAGCAAACGAACAAAACCCAAGGACTGTTGCATGAGCTTGATTCCGAAAAAAGGCACTGTTTACGTTGTGGACGACGACGAAGCAGTTCGCGACTCCCTGCAGTGGCTGCTGGAAGGCAAGGACTACCGGGTACGTTGCTTTGATTCGGCCGAGACCTTTCTCTCACGCTACGACCCGCGCGAAGTCGCCTGCCTGATCGTCGACATCCGCATGGGCGGCATGACCGGCCTGGAGCTGCAGGACCGCCTCATCGAGCGCAAATCGCCCCTGCCCATCGTCTTCATCACCGGCCACGGCGACGTGCCCATGGCCGTGAACACCATGAAGAAGGGCGCGCTGGACTTCATCCAGAAGCCTTTTGACGAAGAAGAACTCGTTGGCCTGGTCGAACGCATGCTGGACCACGCACGAGAAGCTTTTGCCGGCTACCAGCAGGCCGCCAGCCGCGACGCGCTGCTGTCCAAGCTCACCAGTCGCGAGGCCCAGGTGCTCGAACGCATCGTGGCCGGGCGCCTGAACAAGCAGATCGCCGACGACCTGGGTATCAGCATCAAGACGGTGGAAGCGCACCGCGCCAACATCATGGAGAAGCTCAGCGCCAACACCGTGGCCGACCTGCTCAAGATCGCTCTGGGCCAGAACGCGCCCAAGGGTTGATCGCTCTAATTTTGATAGCTACCAGCGCATATTTCACTAGCGCTATCAGCCATTTTGATTCGTATTTTCTGACATGACAGCCCAACTCATCGACGGCAACGCACTTTCCCGCCAACTTCGCAGCGAGGTGGCGCAACGCGCCGCCGCCCTCACCGCCCGCGGCCACCAGCCGGGGCTGGCGGTGATCCTGGTGGGCGAGGATCCAGCCTCCGCCGTCTATGTGCGCAACAAGGTCAAGGCCTGCGAAGACAGCGGCGTGCGCTCCATCTTTGAGAAGTACGACGCCGACCTGAGCGAAGCCGCACTGCTGGACCGCATCGAGGCCCTCAACGCCGACCCCGCAGTGCACGGCATCCTGGTGCAGATGCCCCTGCCCAAACACATCGACCCGCACAAGGTCATTGAGGCCATCGCCACCTCCAAGGATGTGGATGGCTACTCGGTGCTTTCGGCTGGCGAACTCATGGCCGGGCTGGACGGTTTCCGCCCCTGCACGCCCTACGGCAGCATGAAGCTCATCGAGTCCACGGGCCAGTCGATCAAGGGCAAACATGCCGTGGTCATCGGGCGCAGCAACACCGTGGGCAAGCCCATGGCCCTGCTGCTGCTGCAGGCCAACGCCACTGTCACGGTCACCCACAGCGGCACGCCTGACCTGGGTTACCACACCCGACAGGCCGACATCGTGGTGGCAGCGGTGGGCCGTGCCAACACACTCACGGCCGACATGGTCAAGCCAGGCGCCATCGTGATCGACGTGGGCATCAACCGCAAGGCCGACGGCAAGCTCTGCGGCGACGTGGACTTTGACGGCGTCAAAGAGGTCGCGGGCTGGATCACCCCCGTGCCTGGCGGGGTTGGCCCCATGACCATTACCATGCTGTTGGTGAACACCCTCGAAGCCGCCGAGCGGGCCGCCGCGCGCTGAACGCGCCCGGGGAAGACGCCAGCCGCTTTGCAACTTGAACCTGCGCCGCCCGGCGCCATCTAACCCCGCATGAGCAACGCCCTCCTCGACTTCTCCGACCTCCCCGCCTTTGACCGCATCACCCCCCAGGACGTAGCCCCTGCGGTCGATGTGTTGCTGGAGCGTGCCAACCAGGCCCTGGAGACCGTCACGGCGCCCGACTTTCCTGCCCGCTGGGACGCCATTGCCAGGGTGCTGGACGTGGCTACCGAGCAACTGGGGCGTGCCTGGGGAGCCGTCAGCCACCTCAACAGCGTGGCAGACACCCCTGAACTGCGCGCTGCCTACAACGCCGCCCTGCCCCGCGTGACCGAGTTCTGGACCCGCCTGGGTGCTGACGAACGCCTGTACGCCAAGTACAAGGCCATCGACCCCGCCACGCTCACGCCCGAGCAGCGTCAGGCGCATCTCAATGCCGTGCGCAATTTCGTTCTCAGTGGCGCCGAGTTGACCGGCGCAGCCAAAGACCGGTTTGCCCAGATTCAGGAACGCCAGGCCGAGCTGAGCCAGAAGTTCAGCGAAAACGCGCTGGACGCCACCGACGCCTTTGCCTACTACGCCACCGCCGAAGAGCTGGACGGCGTGCCTGCCGATGTGCAACAGGCGGCGCTGGCCGCCGCGCAGGCAGAAGGCAAACCAGGCTACAAGCTCACGCTCAAGATGCCTTGCTACCTGCCGGTGATGCAGTTTGCCACCCGCAGCGACCTGCGCGCCACGCTGTACCGAGCCTATGCCACCCGCGCCTCGGACCAGGCCGTGGGCGACGGCCTGAAGTTCGACAACACGGCGCTGATCGGTGAAATCCTGGCCCTGCGCCGCGAAGAAGCCCAGTTGCTGGGCTATGCCAATTTTGGCGAAGTGTCGGTAGTGCCCAAGATGGCAAAGTCGCCTGCCGAGGTCATCCGCTTCCTGCGTGACCTGGCACGCCGCGCCCGCCCCTATGCTGAAAAGGACGTAGCCGACCTGCGCCTCTTTGCAGCAGAACAATTGGGCCTGGGCGAGCCGCAGCCTTGGGACTGGCCTTACATCTCTGAAAAGCTCAAGGAAGCCCGCTACGCCTTCAGCGAGCAGGAGCTCAAGGCCTACTTCACGGCGCCCAAGGTTCTGGCAGGCCTGTTCAAGATCATCGAGACACTGTTTGAAGTGTCCATCCGCCGCGACGCGGCCCCCGTGTGGCATCCGGCCGTGGAGTTCTACCGCATCGAGCGTAACGGCCAACTGGTAGGCCAGTTCTACCTCGACCAGCCTGCGCGCACCGGTAAGCGAGGTGGTGCCTGGATGGACGACGTGCGTACCCGCTGGCAGCGCCCCGATACAGGCGTGTTGCAAACGCCCATCGCCCACCTGGTCTGCAACTTTGCAGGCGGTGTGGATGGCAAGCCGCCGCTGCTGACGCATGACGATGTGATCACGCTGTTCCATGAATTTGGTCATGGACTGCACCACATGCTCACCCAGGTGAACGAACGCGATGTTTCCGGCATTGGCGGCGTGGAATGGGACGCCGTGGAGTTGCCCAGCCAGTTCATGGAAAACTTCTGCTGGGAATGGGATGTGCTCAAGCACATGACCGCCCATGTGGACACCGACGAGCCGCTGCCACGCGCGCTGTTCGACAAGATGATCGCGGCCAAGAACTTTCAGAGCGGCATGCAGACCCTGCGCCAGATCGAGTTTGCGCTGTTTGACATGCTGCTGCACACCGAACACGACCCGGCTCAGGATTTCATGCCCCTGCTGACCCAGGTGCGTCAGGAAGTGGCCGTGCTGCAACCGCCACCCTTCAGCCGCACGGCCCACACGTTCAGCCACATCTTTGCAGGCGGCTACGCGGCCGGGTACTACAGCTACAAGTGGGCCGAGGTACTCAGCGCCGATGCCTACGCCGCCTTTGAAGAAACTGCCGGCAACGATGGGCTGCCCAGCACCGAAACCGGGCGGCGCTACCGCGAGACCATTCTGGAAGCGGGCGGCAGTCGCCCCGCCATGGAGTCCTTCAAGGCCTTCCGTGGCAGGGAGCCCAGCCTGGATGCCTTGCTGCGCCACCAGGGCATGGCGGAAGAAATGCCTGCCTAACTGTGAATAGCGAATAGCAGATTGCCCCACCAGAGCCACAGTCCACAAGAATGAGGAGAACCCGCATGTCCCGTACTACGTTCGCCCCTGCCGCTGCCTCCTTGCTGATGGCCCTGGCTAGTGTGGGTGCGCAGGCCCAAGGCGTCTATCGCATTGTCGGGCCCGACGGCAAGGTGACTTTTTCGGACCGCCCCCCGGCTGAGGCCAGTGCCCCACCAGTGCGCAGCAGTGCAGCTCCAGCAAGCCCTGCCACAGCCAACGGAGCGTTGCCCTATGAGCTGCGGCAGATTGCCAACCGGTACCCTGTGACCATCTACACCGGCAGCGATTGCGCGCCTTGCGGAAGCTTGCGCAACCTGCTCACGTCACGCGGCGTGCCCTATACCGAGCGCACCGTGGCCAGCAATGAGGACATCGCCGCGCTGCAACGCCTGAGTGGCAGTGCGAGTCTGCCTTTTGGCACCATCGGCGGGCAGCAACTGGTGGGCTTTTCAGACGCCGAATGGGTCCAGTACCTCGACGCGGCAGGCTACCCCAAGCAATCCCAGTTGCCCGGCAACTACCGCCAACCAGCGCCTGCGCCACTCGTCGCAGCCAAGCCGGTGGAGGCTGCACCCGCCGCAGAACCGAAAGCGCCTGCACGGCCCGCCCCCCCTCCGCCAGTCAAGGATGGTCCGACGCCTAGCAATCCGGCTGGCATCCGGTTCTGACATCGTGATGCAGTAGCTGCCGCTTCCGGGCAGCCGCCCCATCCATTCACCAAACAAAAGGGGCCTTCACAGGCCCTTTTTGCATTGGCTCCCATCAACAGGTAGGAAACAGTTGGCGGGTTGTCCCAACCAATGTCATTCCGTCATCAATAGGTAATAGTCTTCACGCCCTGCGCCGTGCCCAGCAGGCATACGGATGCCTTCTGGTGGGCAAACACACCCACGGTCACCACACCCGGCCATTGGTTGATCTCTGACTCGAATGCCACTGGATCAGTGATGGACAGGCCCTTCACGTCCAGAATGTGCTGGCCGTTGTCGGTCACCAGCGGCTGTCCATCCTTGAGCCGCAGGCTGCCCTGTCCGCCCATGGCCGCAAAACGTCGCGCGATGTGATTGGCAGCCATCGGAATCACTTCCACCGGCAACGGAAACTGGCCCAGGGCTTTCACCAGCTTGGACTCATCGGCAATGCACACGAAACGCCCAGCCAGCGCCGCCACGATCTTCTCGCGGGTCAGCGCTGCGCCGCCACCCTTGACCATGTGGCCCTGGCCGTCGATCTCATCCGCGCCGTCGATATAGACCGAGAGCGATGGCACTTCGTTGGCATCGAACACGGCAATGCCCAGCGCCTTCAGACGTTCGGTGCTGGCGACCGAGCTGGACACCGCGCCCTTGATCTGGTCCTTCATGCTCGCCAGGGCATCAATGAACTTGTTGACGGTGGAGCCGGTGCCCACCCCCACAATCTCGCCAGGCACCACATATTGCAGCGCGGCTTGGCCTACCAGGGTCTTGAGTTCGTCTTGGGTCAGGGGAGTGGTGGTCGTCATGGGAGAAAATCGGGGGTAATCCTGAATTATCCCCCCATGTCCCTGATCCCTTACGCCCTCACCCGCCCCTTTCTCTTCGGCATGGATGCCGAGGCCGCCCACGAACTCACCATGGACATGCTGGCGCGCGGGCAGCGCACGCCTCTGCAATGGGCTTGGTGCAATGAAACCGTGAGCGACCCCGTCATCCTGGCGGGGCTCACGTTTCCCAACCGCGTAGGCATGGCCGCTGGCCTGGACAAGAATGCGCGCTGCATTGACGCGCTGGGCGCCATGGGTTTCGGTTTTGTGGAAGTAGGCACCGTAACCCCCAAGGCGCAGCCAGGCAACCCCAAGCCGCGCATGTTCCGCCTGCCCGAAGCCCGCGCACTGATCAACCGCCTGGGCTTCAACAACGAAGGTCTGGAGGCCTTCTTGCGCAACGTGCAGCAGGCGCAATTTCGCTCACAGAATCGCCAGCGCCCCATGCTGCTGGGCCTGAACATCGGCAAGAACGCCACCACGCCCATAGAGAACGCCACCAGCGACTACCTGACCTGCCTCGAAGGCGTGTACCCGCATGCCGACTATGTAACGGTCAACATCAGCTCGCCCAATACGCAGAACCTGCGCGCGCTGCAAAGCGATGCAGCCCTCGATGCCCTGCTGGGTGCAATCGCCGAGCGGCGTGAGGCGCTGGCCACTCAGCACCAGCGGCGCGTGCCGGTCTTTGTGAAGATTGCCCCTGACCTTGACGAAGCCCAGGTGGCGGTCATCGCCGCCACCTTGCAACGCCATGGCATGGATGGTGTCATTGCCACCAACACCACCATCAGCCGTGCAGCGGTGCAGGGCATGCGCCACGCCGCGGAGACTGGCGGGCTGAGCGGTGCGCCTGTGCTGGAGCCCAGCAACCAGGTGATTCGGCAACTGCGCGCAGCCCTTGGCGCCGGGTACCCGATCATCGGCGTGGGCGGGGTCATGAGCGCTGATGACGCGGTGAGCAAAATTCGCGCGGGGGCCGATGTCGTGCAGATCTACACCGGCCTGATTTACGAAGGCCCTGCATTGGTCGTGAAGGCTGCCAAGGCCATCAAGGCCCTGCGCTGAACTCTTTGAGCCTTTGGGTTAACGCCCGTCCGAATACAGCACCATAAAGAAACGGAGCCTCTGGCAACAGGGCTCCGTTTCGTTTTTTGGCGATGGATGAGCAACAGGACCCAGGTCTCTGTCACCTAGTCGTGGCCGTCAGCGCCGCAGACGCATCAGCATCGGCAGAGCGATGCCCGCCCACCGGATCAGCCTGCGCGGGCCAGCCACCAGAGCGACACCGGCCATGGCCGCCACGGCCAGTGGATGTTCGCGGGCAAACCCGGCGGCGCGCAGTGCCAGCGACGCATCGGCACCGCCCGCAGCACCCCCGGCCTGCTCAGCTAGCGCCCGGGCCTGAACCCGGGCCACGCGGCGAGCCCGCAACCGCTCGCGCTGCAACTCGATGCGGTCTAGCACACGCTGCTGCTGTGGCGTGGGTGCCGGCCATGCGGCCGACGCAGGATGCGGCGCACGGGTTGTTGGATGGGCTGTTGTCACAAGCGCTCCTTGATCTCTCGCCAATCCTGCGCGAGCTCACGCCGCGTCAGGGAGAACCCGCTGCCAGCGCGCTGTGCCACCGATACCAACGACACCACAGCTGCTGCCCAGCCCACAGCCCACACGCCAGCGACCAGCCAGGCGACCAGGGTGCGCTGCGGGGAGTCCCAAAAGTGCACAAGCACTGCCAGTGACACCATGATCAAGGCCACTACCGTGAGCCCAGCCACCACAATGGTCAGCACCAGCAGTTGCTGCAGGCGCTGCTTGAGGTCGGCCCACTCCAGGCGGGCCAAGTCCATGCGGTCTTCGGCGGCGATCGCGCCCTCGATGAGATTGGCGCGCCAACGGGCGGCCAGCCCTTCCAGCCCCAGCAGCGAGAGCCAGTTCATGTGTGTTTGCCTCTGTGGCGTGCTGTCATGGAGCTACTGCGGCAATCAACGGCGCGCAAGCAGAAACCCGACCAATGCGCCCACCGCCAGAGCGGCACCTGCCACACGCCACGGTTCGTCATGGGCGTAGCGGTCGGCGGCCAGTGCGGCTTCCTTGGCCTGGCGAGCGGCGTCTTGGGCGGCGCGCACAGCGGATTCACGCACGTTGTGCATACCATCGTCCAGGCGCTGGCGCAGCAGCTTGATTTCGGGAACCGCATCCAGGTCCTTGTTGGCCAGCAGGCCCCGCAGATCGGAAACCAGCTTTTCCAGTTCGCCCTGGGTGGTCGTGGTGTCAGAAGCAGTCATACAAGCCTTTCTGTGTAATGCCAAAAATAATAGGGAACCCGCACGCGAGCGATTGGGCTGAACTTCATCTTAGCCATCTGTCCAGAAACCCCTCGTAGGACGGGGACGCAAGAGGTTACAGATTGCAAATGGCTTGCCGCAGATCAAACCAGCGCGGCCACATGCTCACCAATAGCGAGAGCACTCGTCAAGCCCGGCGACTCGATGCCGAACAGGTTGACGAGCCCTGCCACGCTGTGGACAGCGGGCCCCTGGATGACAAAGTCGGCAGCCGGCGCGTCCGGCCCGTGGATCTTTGGGCGCATGCCCGCGTAACCGGGCGTCAATGCACCGTCTTGCAAGGCAGGCCAGTATTTGCGCACCTCGGCATAGAAGGCATCGCCGCGCGCGGGGTCCACCAGCAGATCGTCGGGCGAGTCCACCCATTGCACGTCCGGGCCAAACTTGGCCTGGCCGCCCAGGTCCAGCGTGAGGTGCACCCCCAGGCCGGCAGCCTCGGGCACCGGGTAAATCAGCCGGCTGAAAGGCGCCCTGCCCGTCAAAGTGAAATAGTTGCCCTTGGCGTAGTGGGCAGTGGGCACATGCTGCGGGGCCAGACCGGCAAATCGCGCAGCCAATGCGGGGGCGTTCAACCCAGCGGCATTGACCACCGTGCGCGCGCGGATGCGAGTGCCGTCCGTCGCTTCCAAATCAATAGCATCCAGACCAATAGATGCTAGCGCCAGCGGCGAATTCAGTGCCACAAGGCCGCCCGAGTGTTCCAGATCACCTTGCAGTGCCAGCATGAGCGCATGGCTATCAACGATGCCGGTGCTGGGGGAATGCAGGGCGCCCACGCAGGCCAGGGCGGGCTCCAGCGCCAAGGCATCTTCACGGCTCAGGCGTTGCAGGTCCAGCACTCCGTTGGCACGGGCACGCGCCTGGATGCCTTCCAGGCTGTCCAGTTGGGCGGCAGAGGTTGCCACCAACAGCTTGCCGCAACGGCGATGGGGCACGCCGCGCGCCGCGCAGTAGGCGTAGAGCAGTTCCTTACCCCGCACACACAGGCGGGCCTTGAGCGACCCTGCGGGGTAGTACAGCCCCGCGTGAATCACTTCGCTGTTGCGCGAACTGGTGCCGGTGCCGATGGCGTCTGCCGCTTCCAGCACCATGACCTCCCGCCCTTGCAGCGCCAGCGCGCGGGCCACCGCCAGGCCCACCACGCCCGCGCCCACCACCACGCAATCCACCCTATCGATCATCTGTGTATCTCCGTGCGCCCCCGGCTGACAACCGCGTCAAACCTGCTCAAAACCATCCAGCACATTGACGGCATTGGTGCCCAGCTCGGCCGCCGCGTAGCCGCCCTCCAGCACAAACACCGTGGGCAGACCCAGCCGCGCCAACCGCTCGCCCAGCCGGGTGAAATCTGACGAGGCCAGTGCAAACCGCGAAATGGGATCGCCCTCAAAGGCATCCAGCCCGAGGGATATCACGAGCGCGTCGGCCCGGTACTCTGCGATGCGCAGGCAGGCTTTCTCCAGCGCGTCGAACCAGGTCGCCGCGCTGGTGCCGGCAGGCAAAGGCAGGTTGAGGTTGAAACCGGCGCCAGCCCCTTCGCCCGTCTCATCGGCGTGGCCCAGGTAAAAGGGGTACTCGGTGCGCGGGTCGCCGTGCATGCTGATGAACAGCACATCGCTGCGGTCGTAGAAGATGCTCTGCGTGCCGTTGCCATGGTGGTAGTCCACATCCAGCACCGCCACACGCTGGGCACCCTGATCGCGCAGGGTTTGCGCCGCCACAGCGGCGTTGTTGAGGAAGCAATAACCCCCCATGAAGTCCGGGCCCGCATGGTGCCCCGGTGGGCGAGTGCAGCAAAACGCGGCACGCGCCCCTTGCGCAACGCGAGCCGCCGCGCTGGCAGCCGCATCGGCTCCTGCCTTTGCGGCAGCCCAGGTACCCGCTGCCATGGGTGTACCGTTGTCCATCGAATACAGGCCCAGGCGCGCAACGAAGTTGTCTGGCTCCACGTCGCTGCGCAGCGTGCGCACCGGCCACACGGATGGAAAGGGTTGCAGCAACGCGTTGGCCGGGTCCAGTGCCAGCCACTGCTGCCAGGCGGTCTGCAAAAAGGCCAGGTAGCGTTGTGCGTGCACCTGCGCCAGCACCGCACTGCAGTCCACGTCGGGCGCCACCATGGTGTGGCCGCGTGTGCGCAGTGCGTCTTCCACATAGTCCACGCGTTCAGGCTTTTCAAAACAGGGCACGCGTTCGCCCCGGAAGAATTCATGGACGGGCGCATGCCCCTGGTGCGAGGGATTGTGGAAGGTGATCATGGATGCTGCACTGCAGGTTCGGGCGACCAATGTAACGCGCAACCCTGCGTTGTACGCAGCTCTGGCGGATGGAGGCCGCACTTTTCCAGCTTGCAGAGAGGTAAACAGGCCAAGAAAAAACCCCTGCAGGTCAGGAACCTGCAGGGGTTTTCAAATTGGTGGGTGATACATGGATCGAACATGTGACCCCTGCCGTGTGAAGGCAGTGCTCTACCGCTGAGCTAATCACCCGTCGCAAGCACCTTGGAGAAAGATACCGCTGCGAAAAGTCTGTCAGCAACATGGTGGGTGATACATGGATCGAACATGTGACCCCTGCCGTGTGAAGGCAGTGCTCTACCGCTGAGCTAATCACCCTTGTCGCTGCGACAGCCTTCTATTATGGCACAGCTTTTTAGGCCGATTGGAGAGTCCGCCAAATTGTTTTGCCACCGCTGGCCTTGTCGATCTGCGTGAGCACTTCGGCATGCGCCGCCTGCTCCTGCTCGCTCGCCCGCAGCACGGGCAGCGCAAGGCCACGCAAATCGATGGCGGCCACCTTCACGCCGTCGGCGCCATCATGGCCATCATCGGCAATCAGCAAGGCATCCTGCCCGCGTGTGAGGTTGATGTACACGTCGGCCAGCAGCTCGGCGTCGAGCAAAGCGCCGTGCAGCGTACGCCCCGAGTTGTCCACGCCCAAGCGGTCGCACAACGCGTCCAGCGAGTTGCGCTTGCCCGGGTACATCTCCTTAGCCATGGCCAGCGTGTCGGTCACGCTTTGCACATAGGCGCCAAACGCCGGGCGCCCCACCAGCTCCAGCTCCTTGTTGAGGAAGCCCACGTCGAATGCTGCGTTGTGGATGATGATCTCGGCGCCCTGCAGGTACTGCAGGATGTCGTCCACCACGTCCGCAAACTTGGGCTTGTCCTTCAGGAACTCGTTGCTGATGCCGTGCACCTTGAGCGCGTCTTCATGGCTGTCGCGGCCAGGGTTGAAGTACAGGTGCAGGTTGTTGCCCGTGAGCTTGCGGTGGAGCAGCTCCACACAACCCAGTTCAATGACGCGATCGCCCCCCTCGGCCGACAGGCCGGTGGTTTCGGTGTCGAGAACGATCTGGCGCGACATCAGTGGTTTTCCTTCGCGTGGTTGATCGTGTACTTGGGGATTTCCACGGTCACATCACTTTGCGCCAAGATGGCCTGGCACGACAGGCGCGACTGCGGCTCCAGGCCCCAGGCACGATCCAGCAAGTCTTCTTCCTCTTCTTCTGCCGCATTCAGCGAATTCAACCCCTGGCGCACGATGACGTGGCAGGTGGTGCACGCACAGCTCATGTCGCAGGCATGCTCGATGTTGATGTGGTTGTCCAGCAGGGCTTCGCAGATCGAGGTGCCTGCTGGCGCAGTGATTTCAGTGCCTGCGGGGCAGTATTCGGGATGGGGAAGGATCTTGATGACGGGCATGGGGTGGTTTTCTTCTTGTTCAGAGGGATGCGCAGGCTCGTATTACAGGCTCGCAACGTTCTTGCCGGCCAGAGCCTGCTGGATACCGCGGTTCATGCGCTGGGCTGCGAAAGCCTCGGTGCCCTTGGCCAGGGCTTCGGTGGCTGCCTCGATAGCCGCTGCATCGTCGCTGTCGCGCTGGTGGCGCAAAGTCACCATCAGGGCGTCGATGGCGGCCCGCTCCTTGGGGCTCAGCACGTCACCATCCGCATCCAGTGCACTTTGCGTGGCAATCAGCATGCGGTCCGCGTCCACGCGGGCCTCGACCACGGCGCGGGCTTTCATGTCCTGCGCGGCCGTGGCAAAGCCGTCCTGCAGCATGCGCGCGATCTGGTCGTCCGTGAGGCCATACGATGGCTTCACGTCAATGCGCGCTTCTACCCCACTGCCCTGTTCCTTCGCGGCCACGCTGAGCAAGCCATCGGCATCGACGGTGAAGGTCACACGGATGCGCGCGGCCCCTGCCGCCATGGGGGGAATGCCGCGCAACTCAAAGCGCGCCAGGCTGCGGCAGTCCTGCACCAGATCACGCTCGCCTTGCACCACATGGATGGCAAGCGCAGTCTGTCCGTCCTTGTAGGTGGTGAAGTCCTGCGCCTTGGCGGTGGGGATGGTCTCGTTGCGCGCGACGATCCGCTCTACCAGCCCACCCATGGTTTCGATGCCCAGGGACAGCGGAATCACGTCCAGCAGCAGCAGGTCGCCCGCCGTGTTGTTACCCGCCAGCTGGTTGGCCTGGATGGCGGCCCCTAGGGCCACCACTTCGTCCGGGTTCAGATTGGTCAAAGGCTCCTTGCCGAAGAACTCTGCCACAGCCCGTTGCACCTGCGGCATGCGGGTGGAGCCACCCACCATGACCACGCCCTGCACTTCGTCGCGCGCTAGATGCGCGTCGCGCAGAGCGCGGCGCACGGCCCCCATGGAGCGGGCCGTCAAATCAGCGGTCACCGCATCAAAATCCGAGCGTTTCACGTCAAATTGCACTGAAGCGCCGGACAATTCTGCCTTGAACGCTATCAAATAAGTAGCAGTCAGCGCCTCTTTGCAGGCGCGCGCGGCCATGCGCACGGCCGACTTGTCGGCCGGCGTGACCGCTTGTTGCCCCACCTGCTGCAGCACCCAGTCCGCCAGCGCGGCGTCGTAGTCGTCGCCCCCGAGGGCCGAGTCGCCGCCTGTGGCGATCACCTCAAACACCCCCTTCGTCAGGCGCAGGATGGAAATATCAAACGTACCCCCACCCAGGTCATACACGGCGTAGACGCCCTCGCTGGCGTTGTCCAGGCCGTAGGCAATCGCTGCCGCCGTGGGCTCGTTGATGAGGCGCAGCAGGTTGATGCCCGCGAGCTTGGCCGCATCCTTGGTGGCCTGGCGCTGGGCGTCGTCAAAGTACGCTGGCACGGTGATCACCGCGCCGTAGAGATCGTCGTTGAAGGTGTCTTCGGCCCGGTAGCGCAGCGTGGCGAGGATCTCGGCGCTGATCTCGACGGGCGATTTGTTGCCATCCACCGTAGCGAGACTGACCATGCCGCCCGCGCCGGCATCGTTGGCGACCACAAAGTCGTACGGCAACTTTCCTGCCTCTGCCACGTCTTTCAGACCACGCCCCATGAAGCGCTTGGCCGAGGCGATGGTGTTGCGTGCATCCTGGGCTTGCGCCGCCACGGCGTCATAGCCGATCTGACGCCCGCCGTTGGCGAGGTAGCGCACCACCGAGGGCAGCAGCACCCGGCCCTGGGCATCGGGGAGGCATTCGGACACACCATTGCGCACCGCTGCGACCAAAGAATGGGTGGTGCCCAGGTCAATACCCACTGCAATGCGCCGCTGGTGCGGGTCGGGGGATTGGCCGGGTTCGGAAATCTGCAGAAGCGCCATGGAATTTCGGATCTCTACGTGGTGGAGCCCGCCATCGCATCAACAAGCGAGGGGGCCCTTTGGGAATGTAAACCGCCCTATTGTCCCAGTTGCTCTCGCCGACGCTCAATGTCGCCGGCAAATCGCGCAATGAACATGAGGGCTCTGACCTGACGGGCTGCGCCTGCATAGTCCTGCTGCTGGTCGATGAGTTGCTCGCACTGCGCCAGCGCGGCACGGCGGGCTTGCGCCACCTCATCATCCAACGCGTCCAGCTCGCTGTCTGCGCGGGCGTCTTCCAGCGCCTCGCGCCACTCCATTTGCTGCATCAAAAAGGTAGCGGGCATGGCGGTGTTGTCTTCGGCGCGGATGGGCGCACCGTGCAGTTCGCACAAATAGGCGGCGCGGCGCATCGGGTCCTTCAGGCGCTGGTAAGCCTCGTTGATGCGTACCGACCATTGCATGGCCACACGCTGCGCCGCAGCCCCCTGCGCGGCAAACTTGTCGGGGTGGGCCTCTCGCTGCAGCTCCTTCCAGCGCGCGTCGATGGCGCTGCGCTCCTGCGCAAAACGGCGCGCCAGGCCAAACAGTTCGAAGTCGTCAGATTGCAGGTTCATTCGCAGTGGCGAGAAGGAAGTCCAAGAAAAAACCGCCAGCACAGAACGCGTTGGCGGTTTGGTGTGACATCAACGAAGGGCGCTCAGACGCGGAAGCTCTCCCCACAACCGCAGCGGTCCCGCTCGTTGGGGTTATTGAACTTGAAGCCTTCGTTCAGGCCTTCACGCACGAAGTCCAGCTCTGTGCCGTCAATGTAGGCCAGGCTCTTGGGGTCGATGAGCACCTTGACGCCGTGGTTTTCAAACACGATGTCTTCGGGCTCACTCGTGTCCACATACTCAAGCTTGTAGGCAAGCCCCGAGCAGCCGGTCGTCTTGACCCCCAGACGCACGCCCAACCCCTTGCCACGGCGGGCAAGGTACCGGTTGACGTGCCGGGCTGCAGCTTCTGTCAGCGTAATGGCCATGTCTCTCGATCTATCTGTCAAACAATCAGGCGGCAGTGGCCGTGGTGGCGTGCTTGGTCTTGTAGTCGAGCACAGCAGCCTTGATAGCGTCTTCGGCCAGGATGGAACAGTGGATCTTGACCGGCGGCAAAGCCAGTTCTTCGGCGATCTCGCTGTTCTTGAGCGCTGCAGCTTCGTCCAGCGTCTTACCCTTGACCCACTCGGTCACCAGCGACGACGAGGCAATGGCCGAGCCGCAGCCGTAGGTCTTGAAGCGGGCGTCTTCGATCACGCCGGTTTCGGGGTTCACCTTGATCTGCAGCTTCATCACGTCGCCGCAGGCGGGCGCGCCCACCATGCCGGTGCCCACCGAATCGTCACCCTTGTCGAACGAACCCACGTTGCGGGGGTTTTCGTAATGGTCAACCACTTTGTCTGAATAAGCCATGATGTGTACCTCTTCAATACGTCCAGAATTTGTGCGGAATCAGTGAGCAGCCCATTGGATGGTGCTGATGTCGATGCCGTCCTTGTACATCTCCCACAACGGGCTCAACTCGCGCAGGCGGGCCACGTTCTCGCGGATGGTGGAGATGGCGTAGTCGATCTCTTCTTCGGTCGTGAAACGGCCGATGGTCATACGCAGACTGCTGTGCGCCAGCTCGTCACTGCGGCCCAACGCGCGCAGCACATAGCTGGGCTCCAGGCTGGCAGAGGTGCAGGCCGAACCCGACGACACCGCCAGGCCCTTGATGCCCATGATGAGCGATTCGCCTTCGACGAAGTTGAAGCTCATGTTCAGGTTCTGCGGCACACGGCGCTCCAGGCTGCCGTTGATGTAGACCTGTTCGATGTCCTTGAGGCCGTCCAGCAGGCGCTGCTGCAGGGCCTTGGCCTTGGCGTTGCTCTCGGCCATTTCTTCCTTGGCGATGCGGAAGGCCTCGCCCATGCCCACGATCTGGTGCGTGGGCAAGGTACCCGAGCGCATGCCGCGCTCATGGCCGCCACCGTGCATCTGGGCTTCCAGGCGCACGCGGGGCTTGCGGCGCACATACAGAGCACCAATGCCCTTGGGGCCATAGGTCTTGTGGGCGGTCATGCTCATCAGGTCGATGGGCAAAACATTCATGTCAATCTCGACACGGCCGGTGGCCTGTGCGGCATCCACATGCAGCAGGATGCCCTTTTCGCGGCACAGCGCGCCGATGGCGGGGATGTCCTGGATCACACCAATTTCGTTGTTCACGAACAGGATGCTGATCAGCACGGTGTCGGGGCGGATGGCGGCCTTCAGGGCATCCATGTTGACCAAGCCGTCTTCCTGCACATCGAGGTAGGTGGCTTCAAAGCCCTGGCGCTCCAGCTCGCGCATGGTGTCCAGTACGGCCTTGTGCTCGGTCTTGAGCGTGATGAGGTGCTTGCCCTTGCCTTTGTAGAAATGGGCAGCGCCTTTCAAAGCCAAGTTGATGGACTCGGTCGCACCACTGGTCCAGACGATTTCGCGGGGGTCGGCACCGATCAGGTCAGCCACCTGCACACGCGCTTTTTCCACCGCCTCTTCGGCCTCCCAGCCCCATGCGTGGCTACGCGACGCGGGGTTGCCAAAGTGCTCACGCAACCACGGGATCATGGCGTCCACCACGCGGGGGTCTACCGGGGTGGTGGCGCCATAGTCGAGATAGATGGGGAAGTGCGGGGTCATGTCCATGGCTGGCTCAGTAAAAGGTTCTGGCTGGCAAACAGAAGAGGCAGAACAAACAAGAAAACGATTACAACGCGGTCAGGGCAGCGCCGACCCCAGGGCCAGCACCGCGCCTCAGAAGTCAGGATTTGGCGAAGACGTTACCCAGCGCAAACACCGAGTTCGGAGCATTCACGCGAATGGGCTTGACCACCGGGGTGGTGGAGATGGCGCGGCGCACCACGGGCTTGTCTTCGATCTGCACGCCTTTGGCGAGCTGCTCGTCCACCAGCTTTTGCAAGGTGACGGAATCCAGAAATTCGACCATGCGCTGGTTCAGCGAGGCCCACAGCTCGTGCGTCATGCAGCGGCCAGCTTCACCCAGGCAGTTTTCCTTGCCACCACATTGCGTGGCGTCGATGGGCTCGTCCACCGACACAATGATGTCTGCCACGGTGATGTCACCTGCCTTGCGGGCCAGCGTGTAACCGCCGCCGGGACCGCGGGTGGACTCCACCAACTCGTGGCGGCGCAGCTTGCCAAAGAGTTGCTCCAGGTACGAAAGCGAAATCTGCTGGCGCTGGCTGATGGCAGCCAGCGTGACGGGGCCGTTGTTCTGGCGCAGGGCCAGGTCAATCATGGCGGTGACCGCAAAACGGCCTTTGGTTGTGAGACGCATCGCAAGCTCCTTGTGCTAAGGCTTGTTCGTTGAAGAAACCGCCAGCGCTGACTGTTTGTCAGCGAGGCACCGTCTCCGCCCCTTACTCCGAACAGTTGCCTGCCACGGAGCCCTTCATCGCTGGGCTGTTTTGTTGAGTATTTTGTGTGAGTATAACACAAATCCCTATCGATTCTGTCGGGTTAAAAAACCAACTAGTTATTAATCGACGTGATAGTAATTTTTCATCACACTATCCTCCGCCCCTTGTGTCACAAGGCCACTGAATCGCTGCCATGCGCGCCAAACGCCTGGTCCTTGAGCCGTGTCAGCTGGTCACGCACCCGCGCTGCCTGCTCGAACTCCAGGTTGCGCGCATGCTCCAGCATGAGCTTTTCCAGGCGTTTGATCTCACGCGCCACGTCCTTCTCGGACATGTCCTCCACCTGGGCCCGCCGTAGGGCTTCCTGCTCCAGCCGCTCAGCATCTTTGCCGGCCTTTTCGCTGTATACCCCGTCAATCAGGTCTCTTACCCGCTTGACAATGCTGCGCGGTGTGATTCCGTGGGCCTCGTTGTATGCGATCTGCTTGATGCGCCGACGTTCCGTCTCGCCCATGGCCTTTTTCATCGAATCCGTCATTCGGTCGGCGTACAGAATGGCCTGGCCGTTCAGGTTGCGCGCGGCGCGGCCTATGGTCTGGATGAGGCTGCGCTCGGCGCGCAGAAAGCCCTCCTTGTCCGCGTCCAGGATGGCCACGAGCGACACCTCGGGGATGTCGAGCCCTTCGCGCAGCAAGTTGATGCCCACCAGCACATCGAAAGCCCCCAGGCGCAGGTCACGGATGATCTCCACCCGCTCCACGGTATCTACATCGCTGTGCAAGTAGCGCACCTTCACGCCGTTGTCCGTCAGATAGTCGGTCAACTGCTCAGCCATGCGCTTGGTCAAGGTGGTAATGAGTACGCGTTCATGCTTTTCAACACGAATGCGTATTTCTTGCAGCACATCATCCACCTGATGGGTGGCAGGTCGCACCTCTACCACGGGGTCCACCAACCCGGTCGGGCGCACCACCTGGTCCACCACCTGGCCTGAATGGGTCTTTTCATAGTCGGCGGGTGTGGCCGATACAAAGATCACCTGCCGCATGCGCTGTTCGAACTCTTCGAATTTGAGCGGCCGGTTGTCCAGGGCAGAGGGCAGGCGAAATCCATACTCCACCAGCGTGGTCTTGCGCGCTCGGTCGCCGTTGTACATGGCGCTGAGCTGCCCGATCATCTGGTGGCTCTCGTCCAGGAACATCAGCGAGTTCTTCGGCATGTAATCGGTCAACGTGCTGGGCGGGTCGCCCGGCGCCGAGCCAGACAGGTGGCGCGTGTAGTTCTCGATGCCCTTGCAGTGCCCCACCTCGCTGAGCATCTCCAGATCGAACCGCGTGCGCTGCTCCAGCCGCTGGGCCTCTACCAGCTTGCCGTCGGCCACCAGCTGCTTCAGGCGCTCGGCCAGTTCGATCTTGATGGTCTCCACCGCCGCCAGCACCTTGTCGCGCGGCGTGACGTAGTGGCTGCTGGGGTACACGGTAAAGCGCGGAATCTTCTGCTTGACGCGCCCCGTGAGGGGGTCGAACAGCTGCAGGCTCTCGATCTCGTCATCAAACAGCTCGATGCGGATGGCCAGCTCCGAGTGTTCGGCGGGGAACACATCGATGGTGTCGCCCCGCACGCGGAACTTGCCCCGGCTGAAATCTGCCTCGTTGCGCTGGTACTGCATGCGGATCAGCTGCGCAATCACATCCCGCTGGCCCAGCTTGTCGCCGGTGCGCAGCGTCATCACCATGCGGTGGTAGCTCTCAGGCTCGCCAATGCCGTAGATGGCGGACACGGTGGCCACGATGACCACGTCTTGCCGTTCCATCAGGCTCTTGGTGCAACTCAGGCGCATCTGCTCGATGTGCTCGTTGATCGCGCTGTCCTTCTCGATGAACAGATCCCGCTGGGGCACATAAGCCTCTGGCTGGTAGTAGTCGTAGTAGCTCACGAAGTATTCGACGGCGTTCTTGGGGAAGAACTCGCGGAACTCGCTGTACAGCTGTGCAGCCAGCGTCTTGTTGGGCGCGAACACGATGGCTGGGCGGCCCATGCGTGCGATCACATTGGCCATGGTGAAGGTCTTGCCCGAGCCCGTCACACCCAGCAGCGTCTGGAAGGTCTCGCCGTCATTCAGCCCCTCCACCAACTTGTTGATGGCCTGGGGCTGGTCGCCCGCAGGCGGGTAAGGCTGGAACAGTTCAAACGGGGAATGGGGGAAGCTGACGAACTCGCCGTCTTGCTTTTCAGTTATGACTTCTGTGAGATCCGGCATGGGGGCGGTCAACGAGTGGGATGGGCGGGCCGTTAAAATCGGCTGAACCCGGCACAGTACACCACGCCCGGATTCTTCGCTACTGACAACCTTTCAAGGATTTTCATGTCTCTGTTCACCGCCGTCGAAATGGCCCCCCGCGACCCCATCCTGGGACTCAACGAGCAATTCAACGCCGACACCAACCCCAACAAGGTCAACCTGGGCGTAGGCGTTTATTTCGACGACAACGGCAAGCTGCCCCTGCTGCAGTGCGTGCAGGCCGCTGAAAAGACCATGATGGAAAAGCCCACTGCCCGCGGCTATCTGCCCATCGACGGTATCGCCGCCTACGACGCGGCGGTGAAGGGCCTCGTTTTTGGCGCTGACTCCGACGTGGTCAAGAGCGGCCGTGTGGCCACCGTGCAAGCCATCGGCGGCACTGGCGGCCTGAAGATCGGCGCCGACTTCCTCAAGAAGATCAGCCCCAACGCCACCGTGCTGATCTCCGACCCCAGCTGGGAAAACCACCGCGCGCTGTTCACCAACGCCGGCTTCCCCGTCGATACCTACCCCTATTTCGACCAGAGCGCCAACGGCGGCCTGGGCGGCATCAACTTCGACGGCATGCTGGCCAAGCTGAAGGCCGCTGCTGCCGGCACCATCGTGCTGCTGCACGCCTGCTGCCACAACCCCACCGGCTACGACATCACCGCCGCACAGTGGGAACAAGTGATTGCCGTGGTGAAGGAACGCAACCTCACCGCCTTCCTGGACATGGCCTACCAAGGCTTTGGCTACGGCATCGCCGAAGACGGCGCCGTGATCGCCGAGTTCGTGGCCGCTGGCCTGAACATCTTTGTCTCCACCAGCTTCTCCAAGAGCTTCAGCCTGTACGGCGAGCGCGTGGGCGCCCTGAGCGTGGTCGGCAGCACCAAGGAAGAAACCGACCGCGTGCTGAGCCAGCTCAAGATCGCCATCCGCACCAACTACTCCAACCCACCCACCCACGGTGGCGCCATCGTGGCCGCCGTGCTGGGCAATCCCGAGCTGCGCGCCCTTTGGGAAAAGGAACTGGGCGAAATGCGCGTGCGCATCAAGGCCATGCGCCAGAAGCTCGTCGATGGCCTGAAGGCTGCCGGCGTGAGCAAGGACATGTCCTTCATCACCACCCAGATCGGCATGTTCAGCTACTCGGGCCTGTCCAAGGACCAGATGGTGCGCCTGCGCAGCGAGTTTGGCGTGTACGGCACCGACACCGGCCGCATGTGCGTGGCGGCGCTCAACAGCAAGAACATCGACTACGTCTGCCAAGCCATTGCCAAGGTCATCTGAGCTGACTGAAGAAGCGGCGCTGAGGCGCCGGTTCATGAGCGAAACGCTCCAGAACCCGCACAACGCGGCCCTTCTGGGGCGTTTGCCACTTCTGGGCCTGCCGGACGCCTGGTTGGTGGCAGGATGCCTGTTCCAGACCGTGTGGAACCTGCACTCCGGCTTGGCGCCCACGGCAAACATCAAGGACTACGACCTGTTCTATTTCGACGCCTCGGACCTGTCCGAAGCCGCCGAACAGGCTGAGCAAGACCGGGTCACGGCCCTCTTTGCCGACCTGCCGATCACCGTCGAAGCCAAGAACCAGGCCCGGGTGCACCTCTGGTACGAACGCTGGTTTGGCTACCCCTATACGCCCCTCACATCGGCCCGCAACGGCATCGAGCGCTTTCTGGTGCCCTGCACCTGCGTGGGCCTGCAGCCTGCCGCCGAACCAAGCGTCGAAGAGCCTACGCTGTACGCCCCCTACGGGCTGGAAGAACTGTATGCCGGGCTGATGCGACCCAACCCTGCCTGCCCGCATCTGCCACTGTTCGAAGCCAAGGCACAGAGCTACCGTGAACGCTGGCCGTGGCTGACGATCCAGGCGGGTCACGTCACGGCCTGATGGCTGCCTGATCGCTGCGGTCGATGGTTTTCAGGTGTTTTTGGCCTCAAGTGCTAGACAAATATGCGCCGACAGCTATCAAAAAAGAAGCACCTTCTTACGACAACCTGTTGTAAATGGCAGATACCCATCACCCCCACAGCACCGACCGCATCGAGATCGATGCCGACTGGTAGCCTGTGTTGAAGAAACGTGGCATCTCGGTGGGCAGCACCGCCCCGGCCGCATACAGAAGCGGCAGATAGTGCTCGTGCGTGGGATGCGCCTGTTGGGCCACGACACCCAGCTTCTGGAAGTCCTGCAAGGCACCCAACTGACCCTTCTTGATCTGCTCCTGCACCACCGTATCGAACTCGGTGGCCCAGTCGTACGCCTCGTTGGCGGCCGTGCCACGACGCGTGACACGCAGGTTGTGCACGATGTTGCCGCTGCCCACGATGAGCACGCCGCGATCCCGCAGGCCTTTGAGCTGCTGGCCCAACGCATAGTGTTCGGCCGGGGCGCGGCTGTAGTCCATGCTCAGCTGCATCACCGGGATCTGCGCCTGGGGAAACATGGGCTTGAGCACCGACCAGGTCCCGTGGTCCAGACCCCACTCGCCCTCGTCCACCCCCAAGGCCGCTCCGGTGGCGGGCGATTTCAGTTCGGCGGCCAGGCTGCGCGCCACCTGCGGCGCACCGGGCGCGGGGTACTGCTGGTCGAACAGTGCTTGCGGGAAGCCGCCAAAGTCGTGGATCGTCTTGGGGTTGGCCATGCCGGTCAGCTGCCAGCCGCCGCGCGTAAGCCAGTGGGCCGACACGCACAGGATGAGCTGTGGCTGCACCGCGCGCGCGGCCAGCTCTGCGCCCACGGCCTGCCAGCTACGGCGCCAGGCGTTGTCCTCGATGGCATTCATCGGGCTGCCGTGGCCCACGAACAGCACAGGCATGCGGGGCGAGGGCTTGAGCGCCTTCAGCGCGGGCGCCGTGGCGGCGCTGCTCAGGGATGAGGTCACGAAAGCTCCCGGAAAGGCGGCCAGGCCGGTGATGGCGGCCAAAGAGGTTCTGCGTTGCATGGGTCAGGGAGCGTAACAAATTATGTATAACGCAGGAAGTGAGCCCGTGCGCGCCACGAAGTTCCGGCGCTACGCCTTCCATTCAAAACCACGACACAGAGACAACCCACGCCATGACGACCGCCCTGCCCCAGCCCCTGCGCAATGCCCGCGTCCTGAGCCTCGCGCTCAACTTGCCAGGCCCTGCCGCCCTGATGCGCTGCGCGCGCATGGGGGCTGAATGCACGAAGCTCGAACCGCCACCGCCAGCGGGCTACCCCAGCGCCGACCCCATGGGCATCTACAGCCCCGCAGCCTATGCCACGCTGCACCAGGGCGTGCGGGTGGTGCACGCCCACCTCAAGACGCCCGAAGGTCAGGCCACGCTGCATGACGAGCTGGCCCGCACCGATGTGCTGATCACCTCCTTCCGCCCCTCGGCACTGGCCAAGCTGGGCCTCTCCTGGGATGCGCTGCGGGCCCGCTATCCGCGCCTGTCGCTGGTGCGCATCGTGGGCGCAGCGGCAGAGCGGGCCGAGGAGCCCGGCCACGACCTCACCTACCTGGCCGACGCTGGCCTGGTGACGGGCACCGACATGCCGCCCACGCTCTACGCCGACATGGGCGGCGCCCTGATGGCCAGCGAGGCCGTGCTGCAGGCTCTGCTGGAGCGTGCCCACACCGGCGGCGGCGTGTGCATCGAAGTGGCGCTGGCCGACGCCGCCGCCTGGCTGGCCCAGCCGCGGGACTGGGGCCTGACCACCCCCGACGGCGACGTGGGCGGCCACCACGCGGGCTACCGCATCTACCCCTGCGCCGATGGACGTGTGGCAGTGGCCGCGCTGGAGCCGCACTTTGCCGCCAGCCTGTGTGCCGCCGCCGGCCTGCCTGCCACGGGCGACCCGCAGGTGCTGCGCGCCCCCGCCACCCACGCCGCCGTGGCGGCGTTCTTGCGTAGCCAGACCCGGGCGCAGCTTGATGCGCTGGCCGTCGCGCAGGACATCCCTCTGCACACCCTGGCCTGAACGCCTTTTCTTGCGATGCAGAAACAAGGCACCGTTATCCGCTGGGACGCCGCCCGCGCGTTCGGTTTCATACGCAGCCCAGACACATCCGCCGATGTGTTCTTTCATGTGCGCGACTACCGGGGCAGCGCAGCACCGCGCGAGGGACTCGCCGTGGTGTACGAAGAAATCCATGTGGGCGGCAAAGGGCCCCGTGCCATGGCGGTGCAGCCTGCAGCCCATGCCGCAGGGGCCTTTCAACCCCGTCCGCCGACTCCGGCGCAGCCCGCATCGGTGCCACCGACGCGGCGCGCACCGGCGCAGGGGACGGGCCAGCCACAGGCCTCACGCCGCCGACGCCCTGCGGCGACCAGCGCCGCGCCCGCCGCCGGATCGATGCTGATACACATCCTCATGCTCGGCTGGGCGGCGCTGCTGGCCTGGGGTGTCTGGGCCGGTCGGCTCCCGGGGTGGGTGATAGGTGCCGCCCTTGCCATCAACCTCCTCACCTTCGTGATCTACGCCATCGACAAAAGCGCCGCGCAGAACGGCCGGTGGCGCATCAAGGAAAGCCACCTGCACCTGCTGGGCCTGGCAGGCGGCTGGCCGGGCGCGTGGTTTGCCCAGCAGCGGTTGCGGCACAAGTCCCGCAAAGCAGAGTTCCGCGCGGTGTACTGGATGACGGTCGTGATGCACTGCGCCGCACTGGGGGCCTGGCTGGGCGGATGGCTGCGGTAGCAACATTTCACATTGTTATCAATTTGATAGCAACCAGCCCATAAAAATTGACGCTACAGGCACTATGGGCCTGCACGGCACGCTACCACCACTCGACACGGCAAGGTAGGCTGACGCGCGAATGGCCCGCTGACCTACACAGCGCACCAGCGTGCCCAGGTTTCAATCCCGAAGGTCTGAAACACCTCGGGAGAAGCCTATGAAACCCCTCGTTCTTGATTCCACCATGACCAACATGGGCGGCGTTTTCTACCCCACCGGCCAGGTGTTTGCGCTGTTCCCCGACGAGGACTGCACGCGCCAGGCCGCACTTGCGCTGCAGGCCGCTGGCCACCAGGGCGACATCGCCTACGCCAGCCCCGACGTCATCCTGCAAGAGATCGTGCACACGCTGGGCACGGCAGATGCGCCATTGCCCTCTGTGGGGGCCGAAGGGGACATGGTGCGGCGCATTGCCGACTTGGCGGGTACCGGCCACCACGGCATGCTGATCGCCATGGCCGACAAGGACGAGATCGACACCCTGGTGAATGCCATTGCACCCGAGGGTGCAGTCACCGCCTTTTATTACCGCACCTTCATCATTGAGGATCTGATCACGCAGCCCGCTGGCGACGGCCCGCAATCGGTGGTGGTGGGCACCCACGCAGCGGAGGGCTGAGAACGGACTGACGTACTGAGGGTAAAGCCGCGCGCCTACCGTGATTGGCGGCAGGCCTAGACACACTCCAGGAGTGGCTAGCCACACCTCGCCACCCTCAGCCTCGGGCCCCACCAAGAGGGCACAGGGCTGCGGCCTGCTGTCAGCGCGGCTTGCGTGCTGACGGCTTGGCGCTGCCCGTGACGCGCGGCGGCAAGCCGGTGTGCTGGGTCAGAATGCGGCCCTTTTGCGGTTGACCCGGCTTGGTGGACTTGGCGGGCGCTGCTGCGGTGGCGCTCTTCACCCCCGTAGGCGTGGAGTTCTTGCGCCGCGCGCTCTGGTAGCCGCCGTCCGTCAGGGGCTGGAAGGTCGGGATCAGGTGGTGCTTGCCGTTGCCGATCAAATCCGCTCGGCCCATGGCCTTGAGCGCATCGCGCAGCAGGGGCCAGTTGTTGGGGTCGTGGTAGCGCAAGAAGGCCTTGTGCAGGCGACGGCGCTTTTCGCCACGCACGATGTCCACCGACTCCTCGGCTTCGTCGCGCATCTGGCGGCGCACCTTGGTGAGCGGGTTGCGGCCCGAGTGGTACATGGCCGTCGCCGAGGCCATGGGGCTCGGGTAGAAGGTCTGCACTTGGTCGGCACGGAAGCCATTCTTCTTGAGCCAGATGGCGAGGTTCATCATGTCTTCGTCGCTGGTGCCCGGGTGCGCGGCGATGAAGTACGGGATCAGGAACTGCTTCTTGCCCGCCTCTTCGCTGAACTTCTCGAACATCTGCTTGAAGCGGTCGTAGTTGCCGATGCCCGGTTTCATCATCTTGGACAGAGGCCCCTGCTCGGTGTGCTCAGGCGCGATCTTGAGGTAGCCGCCCACGTGGTGCTGCACCAGCTCCTTCACGTACTCGGGCGATTTCACGGCCAGGTCGTAGCGCAGGCCCGAGCCGATCAGTATCTTCTTGATGCCCTTGAGCGCGCGGCCACGGCGGTAGATCTTGATCAGCGGGCCGTGGTCGGTGGTGAGGTTCTGGCAAATGCCGGGGAACACGCAGCTGGGCTTGCGGCAGGCGGCTTCGATCTCTGGGCTGCGGCAGCCCAGGCGGTACATGTTGGCCGTGGGGCCACCCAGGTCGCTGATGGTGCCGGTGAAGCCCTTGACCTTGTCGCGGATGTCCTCGATCTCCTGAATGATCGAGTCTTCGCTGCGGCTCTGGATGATGCGGCCTTCGTGCTCGGTGATGGAGCAGAACGTGCAGCCGCCAAAGCAGCCCCGCATGATGTTGATCGAGAAGCGGATCATCTCCCACGCAGGGATCTTGGTGCCATGGTCGTGGCTGCCGTTCTCATCGGCGTAGCTGGGGTGCGGGCCGCGTGCGTAAGGCAGGTCAAACACGTGGTCCATCTCGGCCGTGGTGAGCGGGATGGGGGGCGGGTTGAGCCACACGTCGCGCGCCGTCACGCCCTCGCCGTGCGCCTGCACCATGGCGCGTGCGTTGCCGGGGTTGGTTTCCAGGTGCATCACACGGTTGGCGTGGGCGTAGAGCACGGGGTCGCTTTTCACCTGCTCATAGCTGGGCAAGCGGATCACCGTCTTCTCGCGCGGAGGCGCCTTGAGCCTGGTCTTGAGCGCAGGGTTGGCGACGAACTGGATCGCCTGGATGGTTGGATTGGGGCTATTTTGATCGGTAGCGCCAGTGGACTGTGCACCAACCGCTACAGAATCAGTAGCACCACCCTCCTCCTTGCTGCAGCTGCTGCCTTGGGCTGCAGCCTGCTCGCTGGTCGTCATGTAGGGGTTGATGTGCGCTTCCACCGGGCCGGGCTCGTCCACGGTGGTGGAATCGATCTCGAACCAGCCCTTGCCGCTTTCGTCGTCGGGCCGCCGCACAAAGGCCGTGCCGCGCACGTCGGTGATTTTTTCTACCGGCTCACGCGCTGCAATGCGGTGGGCCACCTCCACCAGCGCCCGCTCGGCATTGCCGTACAGCAGCAGGTCGCACTTGCTGTCCACCACGATGCTGCGGCGCACCTTGTCGCTCCAGTAGTCGTAGTGAGCGATGCGGCGCAGGCTGCCTTCGATGCCGCCCAGGACGATGGGCACGTCCTTATAGGCCTCGCGGCAGCGCTGGCTGTAGACGATGGCTGCGCGGTCAGGGCGCTTGCCGCCAATGTCGCCGGGGGTGTAGGCGTCGTCGCTGCGGATCTTCCGGTCGGCGGTGTACCGGTTGATCATCGAATCCATGTTGCCCGCCGTCACGCCCCAGAACAGGTTGGGCTTGCCCAGCACCTTGAAGGGTTCGGCGCTCTGCCAGTCGGGCTGCGCGATGATGCCGACACGAAAGCCCTGGGCCTCCAGCGTGCGGCCGATCACGGCCATGCCGAAGCTCGGATGGTCGATGTAGGCGTCGCCCGTGACCAGGATGATGTCGCAGCTGTCCCAGCCCAGTTTCTCCATCTCCGCACGGCTCATGGGCAGGAACGGAGCCGTACCAAAGCGCTTGGCCCAGTACGGACGGTAACTGGTCAAAGGCTTTGCGGCGCGCGCAAAAAAGGAGACGTCAACGGGGGCGTTCATGCAGTGGGAGGGCGGCCACCCCGTGGTTTAACGGGGCATCGTGGGGCGCGGCTGTGGTGGGTAACCTGCGATTTTACGGCGGCAGGCCGTTTTTGTCGCTGTGCCTGCCTTGCCCTTGCACCAAGGAGGTCTTGACTCCCAGCAAGCATATACTTGCCAAAGTCAATCAATTGCATGACAAAGGCACTTATGACGGTATCCCGTGACTCTTCTCAGCCGCCCGCGCCTGCGGCCCCTGTGCCTGCCAGTGCCGTCAAGGCGGTGCGGCGGTTCAACCGCTTCATCACCCGCCGCATTGGTGTGCTGGACCCGTACCTGGGCAGCAAGCTGTCGCTGACCGATGTGCGCGTGCTCTACGAGCTGGCCCATCGCGAAGCCCCCGTGGCCAGCGAACTCGCGCGCGAGCTGGGGCTGGACGGCGGGTACATCAGCCGGATCTTGCGGCGCTTTGAGCAGGCGGGCTGGATCGAGCGCCGCGCCAGCCCGCAGGACGCGCGGCGGAGCTTGGTCACGCTTACCGCCGCCGGGCGCGCGGCGTTCGAGCCGCTGCAACAGCGCTCGCGCGACGAAGCCGCCGCCCTGCTGGCCCCCCTGCCCCCGGCACGGCGGCAGGAGGTGGTGGATGCCATGGAGCGGATTGAAACCCTGCTGTCCCCCACCCCGAACCCAGCAGAGGGCACCCGCGTTGCCGTGTTGCGCGACCCGCTGCCCGGCGATATCGGCTGGGTGGTACAGCAGCATGGCGAGATCTACTGGCGCGAATACGGCTGGGACAGCCGCTTTGAGGCCCTGGTGGCGGACATCGCCGCGCAGTTCCTGCGCAAGTTCCAACCCGCCTGGGAGAAAGCCTGGATCGCGGAACTCGATGGCGAGCGCGTGGGCTCGGTGTTCGTGGTGCGCAAGTCCGCCACCACCGCCCAATTGCGCATGCTGATCCTCAGCCCCAAGGCCCGGGGCTTGGGCCTGGGCGCACGGCTGACCGACGAATGCATTGCCTTTGCGCGTGCAAAAGGTTACAAAAAAATGGTGCTGTGGACCAACAGTTGCCTCACGGCTGCGCGAGACATCTATGCGCAGCGAGGTTTTGAACTGGTCAAGACCGAGCCCTACGAAGGATTTGGCCAACAGTTGATGGGCGAGACCTGGGAGCTGAAGCTTTGACGTGAGCCGTACCCGCTCGCCCTGAGGCGGGAGGCGGTCCCCCCGCAGACCGAGGTCGCCCCAGCGCCGAGCCTGCAATCGGTGGTTGGTTGCCCTTTTACCACTCACCCACTTCGCGCACGCGCTGCGCAAGGTCTGGTGCGCCGTCATCTCCTTCGTCCGCCGCGAGACTGGCCGCTGCAGCATCCGCCACCGACGCCCCTGCGCCACCGCCGGACGACACGGGGGCCGAAGAAGCCGTGAACCGGCCAAACAGGTGGCCGCCGAGGGTGGAAGACAAGGGGGCGGAAAATGGGTGGGCAAACATGGCGGTTCCTTTTTCTGCGGGCCAGGGTGCTTTCAAATGCATAGCAACAGCGTAGGCCACAGCAACAAGTCCGCAGTGTAGGAACGCATGCCCATTGCATGTGTGACAGAACGCACGTTCCGAGCGGCGTTCGTGGTGTTCAGCCCTCGTCCGCGGCAAGGCCTGTGACTTTCTTCACGGTCGGCCGTGGGCCGACTCGAACGGGCGCCGCCTTACACTCTCCGCCCCATGCCCCAGACCCTGGCTGCGCCCGCGCACAGTGAACTCCTTATCAAGAAAAGCCGTTTCATCGGCTGCGTACAACCCATGGCCGACCGCGCCAGTGCGCAGGCCGCGGTGGACGCGCTGTGGAAGCAGCACCCCGGCGCCGCCCACATCTGCTGGGCCCTGCTGGCCGGGGGCCAGTCGGCCGCCGTGGACGACGGCGAGCCTGGCGGCACCGCCGGCCGCCCTATGCTGGACGTGCTGCGCCACCAAGACCTGGAAGGCGTGCTGGCCACGGTGGTGCGCTACTTTGGCGGGGTCAAGCTCGGCGCGGGTGGCCTAATGCGCGCCTACACCGACACCATTGCCCAGGCACTGCTCACCGCCCCCAAGGTCACACTGCAGCGCATGACCACGCTGCAATGCCTGGTGCCCTATGCACTGGAGGGGTTGCTACGCCGTGAGATCGAGGCAGCAGGCGCCGAACTGGTGGCCGTGCAACATGGCACCCTGGTCACCCTGCAACTGCGCCTGCCCCAGACGCAGGCCGATCCTTTTGTACAGCGCATCAACGACCACGGGCAAGGCCGCGTGGGCTGGACGGAACCCGAGGCCTGACTGCCTTCCATACCTTGGCCCTGCAGGCATTCAGGGCCCGGCCCCAAGGCAAGCCTGCACCCAACCCAGCCTCAAAAAACGGCTTGTGCGCCTACAACGGAGCGGCGGTTCGCACTTCACACTGCGGGTTTTCAGACTCTGAGGGCGCCTCATGAGCCAACCGCTCGACACCATCATCATCGGCGCAGGCACAGCGGGCCTGGCCGCCCTGCGTGAAGTGCGCAAGCGCACCGACCGCTACCTCATCGTCAACGAAGGCCCCTGGGGCACCACCTGCGCCCGCGTGGGCTGCATGCCGTCCAAGGCGCTGATCGAGGCAGCCAATGCCTTTCATCGCCGGCACACCTTCGAAGAATTTGGCCTGCGGGGCGCCGGCGCCTTGGCCGCCGATATGCCCGCCGTTCTGCAGCGCGTGCGCACCCTGCGCGACGACTTTGTGGCGGGCGCCCTCCAAGCCACCAGCGGCCTGGGCAAGGCCCAGATATCAGGGCGCGCAACACTGCTGGGGCCGAATTCGGTGGACATCGACGGCACGTCCTACGCGACTCGCAGCATCATCATCGCCACCGGGTCACGCCCACGCGTGCCAGACGAATGGCTGGCGTTTGGCGACCGCATGCTCACCACCGACACGCTGTTCGAGCAGCCCAGCCTGGGCCCGCGCATTGCCGTGATCGGCATGGGCCCGATTGGTGCGGAGATTTCGCAAGCCCTTGCCCGGCTGGGTTTGCAGGTGGCCGCCTTCACCACAGGTCACACGCTGGCGGGCCTGAGCGAACCGGAGCTCAACACCGAACTGGCGGCGCTGCTGAAGCAGGACATGGTGCTGCACATGGGAGCCGAGGCGCAACTGCGCGAAGTGCCTGGCGGCATCGAAGTCACCAGCGGCAGCAACCGTGTGGTCGTGGATCAGGTCATTGCCGCGATGGGCCGGGTGCCCAATGTCGAGGACCTGGGCCTGGAGACGCTGGGCGTGCCTCTGGACCGGCGCGGGTTGCCCACGGTAGACCCGCAAACCCAGCAAATAGGCAATTTGCCAGTGTTTCTGGCCGGCGACGCCAATACCCACACCCCGCTGCTGCACGAGGCCGCCGACGAAGGCCATATCGCGGGCATGAACGCCCTGGCCACGGCCCCCACGCGCTTCCGGCGCCGCACCTTGTTGTCCATCGTTTTTACCGACCCCAACATCGCCATCGTGGGGCCGCGCGTGGCCGACATGGACGCGCACCACACCATCACGGGCACCGCCAGCTACGCAACGCAAGGCCGCGCCCGCACCGCCCAGCGCAACCACGGGCGCCTGTGCGTGTATGCAGACCATGGCAGTGGCCGCCTGCTGGGCGCCGAACTGTATGCCCCCGATGGCGAGCACCTGGCCCACCTGCTGGCCCTGGCGGTGCAACAGCAACTGACGGTGCATGACCTGCTCGGCATGCCGTTCTATCACCCCACCTTGGAGGAAGGCCTGCGCACCGCCTTGCGTGACGCGGCCCGCCAGCTGCCCCATACCCGTGTCTCCGACCTGGCCGCCTGCCCCGCCCTCGGGGTCCCCGCACTGGACTAGCAAACGTCCCAACCAGGAATAGCTGCACATGTAACAGCGCTCAAGCCTCGCGCAGCCGTGCCGATAATCTTCCATTGCCCCAAGGAGTCACTATGGACGTCGCCCTGACCAACAGCATCGTCAACACCGCTACCAGCCTGGCCAGCGCCAAGACGTCGGACGCCTTGAACATGGTGGTGCTGAAAAAGGCGCTCGACATGCAGGCCGTGTCGGCCAGCACCCTCATCGACGCCATGCAGCAGTCCATGCCCCAGCCCGCGCTGGCCACCAGCGGCACGCTGGGCACCAACGTCAACACCTTCGCCTGAAGGCCTGGGGCCGCCTGCCCCGCCGGCAGTTCAGCGCAAACGCGCCGGCGACAGCCCTTCCGCCACCACGCCCTCGCGCATCAGCTCTTCGGCCAGCGGCTCGCCCCGCAACAGCTGCCGCGCCAGCAACGAAGCACCTGCCGCGCTCTGAATCCCATACCCGCCTTGCCCGGCCAGCCAGAAGAAGCCGGGCACATGGTTGTCCCAGCCAATCACCATGTCGCCATCCGACACAAACGAGCGCAGACCGGCCCAGGTGTGCGACGGGCGGCGGATCTGGAAACGGGTCATTTCCTCGATGTGATAGATCCCGGTGGCCACGTCCAGCTCTTCAGGCACCACATCGTGTGGATGGGTCGGGTCGGCATTGGCGGGAGAACCCAGCAACTGGCCCGCATCGGGCTTGAAGTAAAAGCTCTCGTCGACGCCTACCACGGCAGGCCAGTGGGTGGCGTCCATGCCCTCGGGCACGGGGAAGGTAAACGCCGTACGCCGACGCGGCTCCAGCCCGATGGGCGCCACACCTGCCAGACCCGCCACCACATCCGCCCAGGCACCCGCAGCGTTGACGATGGTGGGGGCGGCAAACACCCGCCCGTCGGCCAGCGTCACCTGCCACGCGTCCCCTACGCGGCGCACGGCGGTGACCTCGGCGTGGGTGAGCACCTGGCCACCGCGCAGGCGCAGGCCACGCAGGTAGCCCTGGTGCAGGGCGTTCACATCGATATCGGCCGCCTCAGGCTCGCTCATGCCTGCGGCGACGGCCTCGGGCTTCAGGCAAGGCAGCATCGCCAGCAGCTCGGCCCGCCCCACCCATTGCACATTGGGCGAGGTCGCATGCGCTTCCTCATAGGTCTGCTTCAGCAAGTCCAGCTGGTCCGGCCCGGCGACATAAACCACGCCGCGGGGCGACAGGATGGGATCGGCGCCAAACTCGGGCGGCGGTGCATCGTAAAACGCGCGGCTGGCCCGGGTCAGCGCCTGGATGTTGGGCGTGCCATAGGTCGCCATGTAGAGCGCGGCCGAGCGTCCGGTGGTGTGGTAACCAGGCTGCGATTCACGCTCCAGCAGCAGCAAGCTGGCACCCTGCCCAGCAGCGCCGGGCTGCACCAGTTGCCAGGCCACAGAGGCCCCGGCAATGCCCGCGCCGATCACGATGGTGTCTACGGTTTGCATGGTCGGCGACTCCTTTTCAAACGGCTGACACCTGCGCGGCCGATGCTGCACGGTCGTCGCGCGGCAGGGTGCGGGCGTCGCGGGGGTCGGGTGCCACGGTCACGATGGAGGTCAGCGCGGGTTCGGCATTGGTTTGCATCAGCTTGGCGATATCGGGCCGGGGCCGTGCCAGCCCTGCAATGCCCTTGAACGCCTGCTCCAGCGCATGCCCCACGCCCAGCGTGTGCCGGTCGGCGCGGAACCGGCCCACGATCTGCAAGCCAAACGGCATGCCAGCGTCGTCCAGCCCGCACGGCAGGCTCAGCGCCGGGTGGGTGGTGAGTGTGGTCACATAGGTCAGCGCCAGCCAGCGGTAGTAATTGGCCTGCGGCTCGCCGTTGATGTGGCTGGCGAACAGTTCGGTCCAAGCGAACGGCGACACCGGCGTGGTGGGCGCGAGGATGACGTCGTAGTCCTCGTACAGCTTCTGGAACCGCGCCAGGATGCGTGTCTGCTCGGCCTGCGCCCAGGCGCTGTCCAGCAGCGTCATGGCGGCGCCCATTTCGTAGTTGGCGCGGGTGTTGGGGCCCAGGCTGGCGGGGTCGCGCTCGTAAGCCTCGCGCGTGCTGGCCACAAAGGCCTCGGCGCGCAGCACGTCAAAGCAGCGGTGCACATCGCCCAGGTCGATGTCGATGGCGTCGCAACTTGCAAACAGGTGCTTCATGGCTTGCACCTTGTTGCGGAACACGGCACGGATGCCGTTGTCCACAGCGCAGGCGCCAAAGTCCTCGGTGTAGGCCACGCGCAGGCGGCTCAAATCCACCGATTCGGGCAGGAGGAAACTCATCGGGTCCAGCGGATAGCTCAGCGGGTCGCCGGGCGACATGCCCGCCGATGCGGCCAGTTGCAGGCAGGCCTCTTCCACCGTCCGGCCCATGGGGCCAACCACCGAAATAGGCGTCCAGCCCAGCAGCTTGCGCGAGCTGGGCACCACACCGGGCGAGGGCCGAAAGCCCACCACGCCACAAATGGACGCCGGAATGCGCAGCGACCCGCCCGTGTCCGAGCCCGTGCACACCGGCAGCATGTCGCAGGCCAACGCAGCGGCCGAGCCGCCCGACGAGCCCCCGGCGTTCAGGTTGGGGTTGAAGGGGTTGCCCGTGGCGCCCCACACGGTGTTGCGCGAATTGGCGCCCGCGCCCATCTCGGGGATATTGGTTTTGCCCGTGACGATGGCGCCCGCTGCGCGCAGGCGCGCCACCAGCACGTTGTCCTCGGCCGGAATGTGCTCGCGGTAGATCTGCGATCCATAGGTGGTCAGCAGGCCCGCCGTGGCCTCCAGGTCCTTCACGCCCATGGGCAGGCCATGCAGCAGGCCCAGTGGCTCGCCGCGCAGCACCGCCTGCTCGGCCATCTTGGCCTCGATGCGGGCGCGGTCGTAGCAGGTGGCGGTGACGGCATTCACATGCGGGTTCACGGCCTCGATGCGGGCAATGCAGGCGTCAAGCAGCTCCACCGGAGAAATCTCGCGTGTGCCAATGCGGTGACGCAGTTCGTTGGCCGTCAGCTCAACCAGGGCTTGGGGGTTTGTGGTGGTCATCTCGGGCTTGTCTCCTTGTTCTGGTCCCACGGGTTCAGTCTGCAGTGATGGCGGCGCGCTGTGCAATGGCGCGCATCAGCGGCAACTCCTTGTCAATCAGCTCGGCCAACACCTTGGACGAAGCATAGGACGGCTCGAACCCCACGGCGATCATCTTGTCACGCGTTTCGGGGTCTGACACCACCTGGGCCAGCGCCAGCTCCAGCCGCGCCTTCACGGCCGGCAGCAGGCCACGCGGCGCCACCATGGCCAGCCAGGTGTCCATCTCCAGGCCCGGGTAGCCGCTCTCGGCCAGCGTGGGCACCTTGGGCAGCAGGGCCGAGCGTTTTCCGGATGTCACCGCAATGGCCTTGATCTTGCCGTCCTTGAGCTGCGGCAGCGCGGCCGACACGGTATCGACGGTGAACGGGATCTGCCCGCCGAGCAGGTCGGTCATGGCGGGCGCGCTGCCTTTGTACGGCACATGCTGGATCTTCAGGCCCGCTGCGTGGAAGAACATCTCGCCCGCAAACTGCGACGTGGTGCCCGTGCCGAACGAGCCATACGAATACTTGTCGGGGGCCGCCTTCACCAGGGCCGCAAACTGCTTCAGGTCGTTGGCAGGCACATCCTTGTTGGCGAGCAAGATCAACCCAGTGCGGCCCGTGATGCCAATGGGCTCAAAGCTTTTGACCGGGTCATACGGCAGCTTGGCGCGCACGGCGGGGTTGACGGTGAAGGTGGTGCCCGAACTCATCAGCAGCGTGTAGCCATCGGGCGCTGCCCGCGCCACCGACGTCGCACCAATCACCGTGCCTGCCCCCGCGCGGTTGTCGATCACCACGCTCTGGCCCAGCTTGTCGCCCAGCTTTTTGCCAATCAGGCGGCCCAGCACATCGGTGGCACCACCGGGCGGAAACGGAATCACCAGCGTGATGGGCTTGGTGGGGAAGGCGGCCTCCTGCGCCATGGCCGGGGCCCACGCAGCGGCCCCCAAGGCAGCACAGACGGCGACAGACAAAAGCAGTTGCTTGCGGTTCATGGCGTGGCTCCAGACAAAAGTGAAAAAAAGAGAGAAGAAGGTGCTCAGCAATCAGGCCTGCGCAGCCAGCACGGCCCGCCCGCGCTGCACAAAGCCCTGGTACTGCGCATCGGGCACCAGCAGGCCGCCCGTGGTCCACACCAGGTGCGTGGCCTGGTGCAACACCGCGTCGATGCCCGTGCTGCGCAGCCAGGCCTGCCCGGCGGTGGTGCCGGTCAACATCGCCGGGCCGCTGAAGCCTGCGGCGGCCGAGGGCTCGATGCGCTCGCCCAAGGCGTCCAGCACCCGCACCAGCTGCGCAAACAGGGTGTCGTCGGCCACGGTGAACACGCCCGACAGCAACGGCCGCATCAGCTCAGCCGCCAGCAGGGATGCCCGCGGCACGGCCAGGCCGTCGGCCTCAGTGCGGTTGGTCAGGCCCCAGTCGTAGACCGAGGGGTGCTCGCCCTGCCCGGCCATCATTTGCACCATGAAGCACGGCGACTGCACCGGCTCCGCAAAAAAGCAGTGCACATGCGGCCCCAGCACCTGCCGCAGGCCAAAGGTGATGCCCGCAGGCGCGCCGCCCACGCCGCACGGCAGGTAAACGATGAGCGGGTGCTCGGCATCCACCGCCACGCCCTGCTCCACCAGCTGCTTTTGCAGGTGCAGCGCCGCCGCGCTGTAGCCCAGCAGCAGCGAGAAGGATTGCTCGTCGTCCACAAAGTGGCACATCGCGTTGCTGGCCGCCTCGGCACGGCCTGCGGCCACGGCGCGCTCGTAGTCGCCCGCGTGCTCCACCACCTGCACACCACGCTTTCGCAGACGGTCTTTCTTCCACTCCTTGGCATCGGCCGACATGTGCACCGTGGCCTGAAAGCCCAGGGCCGACGCCACCACGCCAATACTCATGCCCAGATTGCCCGTGGAGCCCACCGCCACCTGGTAGCGGCCCAGCACCTCGCGCGCCCGCGGCGTGGCCAGCGCGCGGTAGTCACCACCCGGCTCTACCAGCCCATGCTGCAGCGCCAGTTTCTCCGCAAACTCCAGCACCTCGTGCATGCCTCCGCGCGCCTTGATGGAGCCTGCGACGGGAAGGCTGTGGTCGGCCTTGATGAACAAGCGGCCCTGGTGGTCGGCCATGCCCAGTGCGGGCTGCAGCGCAGCGGCGGGCAGCAGGGGCGACTCCACTACGCCCCCGGTGGCGGCCAGCTCGGGGAACACATCCGCCAGGAGTTCGGCAAAACGTGCCAAGCGTTCGGCCGCCGCTTTCGTATCATCCAGACTAATGGTTCTCCCTAGTGCGGGCAGCGCCGCGGCGGGCCGTGCCTGCCGGGCCGGATTGCTCCACAGGGCAGGCTGGGCGTTGCGCAGGCGAGTGGCCAGCAGGGCATCCACAGTGGTTGAAGATTCGGCAAGTGTCATGGCGCATTCATCTCGGTATGTCTTGCCCACATTCTTCGCCCGTCACGCGTCTGTCACAAGCCATTTATATTGAGCAAAGTATTAGTATTAATAATGGACATTCGCCTCTCTCCTTCTCTGCTCGCCTGGCTGCGCAGTTTTGATGCAGCCGCACGGCACGGCAGCTTCACCAAGGCAGCGGCCGAGCTGTGCATCACCCAGGGTGCGGTGAGCCAGCAGGTCAAGCAGCTTGAAGACTGGATGCGCCGCCCCCTCTTCTTGCGCACCCCGCGCGCGCTGGTGCCCACGCCCGAGGGCAAATGGCTGGCCGTGGTGCTGCGCGAGAGTTTTGACGCCATCGAAAGCACCCTGGCCCAGATGCGCCAACCGACCGAGGCCGCCACCGCTACGCTGAGCTGTTCACCGTCCTTCGCCATGAGCTGGCTCACGCCCCGGCTGGGCGACTTCTTTCGCCAGCACCCGCACACCGGGCTGCGTGTGTTTGGCGAGTTCCACACCCTGGACCGCACCCGCATGGTGCGCGACGGCGTGGAGGCCGCCGTGCGCTTTGACCTGGGCGGCTACCGCGACCTGAACGCCACCGTGTTCCTGGACGAATGGCTCATCCCCGTGGCCAGCCCCGAGTTCCTGGCCCGGCACCCGCCCATCAACACGCCCGAGGATCTGCACGGCGACTGGCTGCTGCACGACGGCAGCGCCTGGGACGGCGCAGACACCTATGAGGAATGGCAGCACTGGTTTGCGCAAAGAGGCGCCCCGCCCCCGCCCTGGGCGGGCGGCCAGCAATTCAACCTGTCGCAACTCGCCCTGGGCGCCGCGCTCGCAGGCCAGGGCATTGCCATGGGCCGCGCCGCGCTGGTGCTGCAGGACGTAAAGGCCGGGCGCCTGGTGCCGCTGCTGGGGCACAGCGTGCCATCGCGCGCGGCGTATTCGTTTGTGACCACCACCCACCCTAGCCCGGCGATGGAGCTGGTGCGGGAGTGGCTACTGGAGGAGGCGCAGCGGTTTTGCACAGAGCGCAGCGAGGTATTGCCTCCGTTGGCTTCGCCCTAAGCCGAGTCAGGCGGCGATATTTTGTATATTTATCTACTCTTTTATTAAAAAAAGAGTATAAATATCATCATGCCAACCGATCTCATCCCCACCCTCGCCGCCGCCCGCAAAGCCCACCAGATGACCCAGGCCCAGTTGGCCGAAAGTGCAGGCCTCTCCCGCATGACCGTGCAGCGCACCGAGGGCGGCGATCTGGACCCCCGCTATTCCACCCTGGCCGAAATGGCGCGGGTGCTGGGCATGGACATCATTGCCGTGCCCAGCAGCCTGCGGCCCAGCCTGGAAGCATTCATTCAGTCCGGTGGCAAATTTCTGGGCCAGCCCGAGGGGGTGGATGCACCGCCCTCGGTCGTGGACAGCCTGCGCCGCTAACCCCCGCGACACTCCACCGCACTGCCTGGCCCACGCCCCATGAGCACCTCCATCCGCTACCTGCGCCTGTACCTGCACCGCCCCCCGCAGGCGGACGGCAGCGCGAGCGGGCGCGAAGCGATTGGCTACCTCTCGCAGTACGGCGACATCCTGCGGGTTTCGTTTGACGAGGGCTACATCCGCAACCCGCAGCGCCCCACCCTGTCGCTCAGCTACCAGGGCGCGGACGAGGCGGCCACGCAGCAGATCCTGGCGTCGGCGCGCGATGCGCGGCTGGTGCGCACCGATGGGCGCTGGCCGGCGTACTTTCAGAACCTGCTGCCCGAGGGCCACAACCGCGAGCGACTGGCGCGCGAGCGGGGCTGCAGCCCCGACGACGAGTTCGAGCTGCTGGCCGCTGCAGGCCACGACCTGATGGGCGCGCTGGAGGTGGAGCCCGTGCCTGCGCAAGACGGCATCCCGGACGTGGTGCGCTACTGGCACACCACCCAGGGGCTGGATGTGCTGGAGCCGGGGTTTGTGGAGTTCCCGGTGGAAGACGCCGCCTCGCTGCCCGGCGTGGTGACCAAGTTCAGCGCGGTGCAGGACGGCCGCCGCTACACCGTGCACCGCCAGGGCGCGGCGGGCAGCGTGATCCTGAAGCTGCCCACCACCGCACACCCCGATCTGGTCGCCAACGAGTACACGGGCTACCAGCTGTGCAAGGCACTGGGCCTGCATTGCGCCGACGTGCGCGTCATCACCCGCGCCGAGGCCGACCTGCCCGACGCCGTCCCATTCAACGACATCCTGGCCGTGCAACGTTTTGACCACCTGCCTGGCGGCGCCCGCGTGCACATGGAGGAGTTCAACCAGGTGCTGGGCTACACGCCGCGCCAGAAATACGGCAAGTCGCACGGCAAGGGCGTGCTGCAGGACTGGGCCACCATGCTGCGCGTGCTCAACCGCCTGAGCCGCCAACCGGTGCAGGACACGCGCGAGTTTCTGGCGCGCATGGTGGCGTTCATCCTGATGGGCAACACCGACGCGCACCTGAAAAACTGGGCCCTGGTCTACCCCGACGGCCGCGTGCCCCAACTGGCCCCGGTGTACGACCCCGTGTGCGTGGCCGCGTTTTTTGAAGGCGTGCCCGACCAGCTATACGCCGTGAACCGCGCCATCGACAAAACCCTGCGGGCACTGACCTGGGACGACATGGAAGGCCTGATGAAATCCGCCGGGCTGCTGCGGGTGCCCCGGCACCTGGCGCTGCTGCGCGATGTGGTGAAACAGGCCCATGCCGACTGGCCGGCGCTGCTGCACGACGCGCCACCGGCCGTGCAAGCCACCGTACGGCAACGACTGGCCGGTATGACGGTGCTGGGCCAGCTCCCCGGTCACCGTGCCATGGGCTGATATCGGAATACTCTTATTTTGATAGCTGGCCGAGCATTTATCACCGGCGCTATAGGTCGATTTGATTCAAATTTTCGCGCAAGGGGTGACCGCACGGCCACCGGTTTGTGGGGCCAGTTGGTGGTCCTCACACAGGCGCACCGAACCACGCTCCCACGCCCGCCGTGATGGCCATGGCCAATGCGCCCCAGAAGGTCACGCGCCAGGCGCCCACCGCCATGCCCGCGCCCCCTGTGCGGGCCGCCACCGCTCCCAGCAGCGCCAAAAAGACCAACGCAGTGCCCGCCACCCAATACAGCAGGCTGCCTGCAGGCGCCACAGCCGCCACCGCCAGCGGCAACGCGGCCCCGACAGCAAAGGCGGCGGCCGATGTGATGGCGGCCTGCACCGGGCGCGCTGCCAGGGCGGAGGACACATGCAGCTCGTCCCGCGCATGGGCGCCCAGGGCGTCGTGCGCCATGAGCTGCTGTGACACCTGCTGGGCGAGTTCGGGGGTAAGGCCCCGGCCCACGTAGATGGCTGTCAGCTCACGCAACTCGGCGGCGGGGTCGGCAGCCAGCTCGGCGCGCTCGCGATCGAGGTCGGCCTTTTCGGTGTCGGCCTGCGAGTGCACCGACACGTACTCGCCCGCAGCCATTGACATGGCACCCGCCACGAGCCCGGCCACCGCCGTCATCACGATGGTGGACTGGCTCGACTGCGCAGCCGCCACGCCCACCACCAGGCTGGCGGTGGAAACGATGCCATCGTTGGCGCCCAGCACGGCGGCACGCAGCCAGCCAATGCGGTCGGTACGGTGGCCCTCCAGGTGCAGGCGGCGCGTGGCGGAGTTCATAGGCAAGTCCTTATGCAATGGAGCCGACTGGCAGCGTAGGGGGCAAGCGGGCGGGAGGACCACCGCCCGGCACGGGAGCGGCAGCTGGCGTCCTGGTAGCCGAGAATAACCTCCCTGCAGCGTTGCGGGCCCTCGCGGCAGCCACGGCCATCGCTGCGTTTTGTATTTTGCGTTTGCGTCTTGCCCCGCATGCCGCACAGTGGGGTGGGTATCTACCGCTGCGCAGCATGGTGGAGTTCGGCCCAATAAGGTGCAGACCGTCGGTTGTCCCCCTCACAGGAGATTGCGCATGGCAAAAATTCTGGTGACAACGCAGGCCCACAAAGCCGGCGCAAAGGTGTTTGAAGTGCCTTATGAGAGCCAGGCCGACCTGTGCTGGTATGAGATGCCCCACCCAGAGCAGGCCGAAGGCGACGCGGTCTGGTGTTTTGTGGAATACGAATCCCAGGCCACCTTCAGCATCTTCCGGGTGAAGTATGAAAGCCAGGCGGACCTCAAGACCTTCAAAGTCAAGTACCGAGAACAGGCCGGCTGGCGCAACATGGGGCATGCGCTCAAGGGCCGATTGGATTGACCCGCTGAGAAGCAGCGGGTCAGGCTGGTCGTGCCGCCGTTGCACATCCGTGCAGCATCACTGATGCGCGCAGTGCCCCGCTGTAGCTCCTCAGCCTCTCACCCGCCCCTCAGCCACCCACGCATTTTTGTACCTGCTCGCCCAGCCCCGTGGCGCCCAGCCGCACCACGTCACCGGTCTTCAGGAACCACGGTGTGGGCTTTTGTCCCAGGCCCACGCCTGCAGGGGTACCGGTCAGGATGAGGTCGCCCGGCTCCAGGGTCAGGAACTGGCTGATGTAAGACACCACGGTGGGCACACCAAAGATGAAATTGCGCGTGCTGCCGTTTTGCACGCGCTGGCCGTTCACCTCCAGCCACAGGTCGATGGCGTGGGGGTCGGCCACCTCGTCGGCCGTCACCAACCAGGGGCCGATGGGGGCGAAGGTGTCGTAGCTCTTGCCCTTGTCCCACTGGCCGCCGCGCTCGATCTGCCAGGCGCGTTCGGACACATCGTTGGCCAGTACATAACCGGCGACGTGGCTCAAGGCATCGGCCTCGGCCACATGGCGGGCGCGGGTGCCGATGACGATGCCCAGCTCCACCTCCCAGTCGGTCTTAGTGGCGCCAGGCGGGATGCGTACATCGTCGTTGGGGCCGGTCAGTGCGGTCACGGCCTTCATGAACAGCACCGGCTCGGCGGGTGGCTGCATGCCCGCCTCCTTGGCGTGGTCGGCATAGTTGAGGCCCACGCACACGATCTTGCCCACGCCCCCCACCGGGCTGCCCAGACGGGGCGAGCCATACACCGCGGGCAGGCGGCTGGCATCGATGGCGGCCAGCGCTGACAAGGTGCGGGGGTTGAGCTGTGCGGGGCCAATGTCCGGCAGCAGCATGGACAGGTCGCGCAGCGTGCCCTGGGCGTCCACCAGGCCGGGGCGTTCTGCGCCAGGCTGGCCGTAGCGAATGAGTTTCATGGGGTGTCCTTGTCTCTTTGTGAAGTGATGCTGGCCCGAGGAGGCATACCACCCGGCAGCATAGCGGCAGACCACCGCGCGCGCCTGCACCATTGACCGCCCCAGGCTTGCCCGATGGCGACGCCCCGGCGCCAGCGTACCGCCTGGCGCGCGCGTAACATCACGGGGCCACCGCGTCACCAGATAGCTATCACAACGATAGCTACCAAGGCATGAATCACCGGCGCATCAGCCACTTTTCACTCAATTTTTCATCCATGGCACCCGCCACAGCCTCGCCCCCCAACACCGAAACGCCTGCGCGCCCGCAGCCCCGCAATCCGGCCGATCTGTTCTGGTCTTTCACCTGGCTGGCGCTGCAGGGCTTTGGAGGGGTGCTGGCGGTGGTGCAGCGCGAGCTGGTGGAGAAAAAGCGCTGGATGACGAACGAGGAGTTCGTCGAGGACTGGGCCGTGGCGCAGATCATGCCGGGCCCCAACGTGGTCAACCTCAGCATCATGATCGGTGACCGCTACTTTGGCCTGCGCGGCGCATTTGCGGCGCTGGCGGGCATGCTGACCTTTCCGCTGATGCTGGTGCTGGCACTGGCGGTGGTGTATGCACAGTTCTCTGCCCAACCGGCCGTGGCCGGGGCGCTGCGTGGGATGGGGGCCGTGGCGGCGGGCCTGATTGCCGGTGTGGGCATCAAGCTGTTTGCCTCCATCCGCAACCATCCGCTGGGCCGTCCCCTGTGCCTGGCCATCACCGGGCTGACCATCGTGGCCATGGCCTGGTTGCGCTGGCCACTGTTCTGGATCCTGCCGGTCATCGGCGGGGCCGCCTGCCTGCTGACCTGGAGAAAGCTCGCACCATGAGCACCGCAGCCCCCCTCACCGCACCGCTGATGGCCCTGAGCATCGGCGACTGGTTCAACCTCTTTCTGTACTACCTGTCGCTGTCGCTGCTCGCCGTGGGCGGCGCCATTGCCACCGCGCCCGACATGCACCGGTTCCTGGTCGAGCGCCAGGCGTGGCTGACCGACCCGCAGTTCAACGCCTCCATCGCCATCGCCCAGGCGGCACCGGGCCCGAACGTGCTGTTCATTGCCCTGCTGGGCTGGAACGTAGGTATCAACGCCGGCGGCCCGGGCGTGACCGGCTGGCTGCTGGGCGCACTGGGCATGGCGGTGTGCATGCTGGGCGTGATGCTGCCCAGCAGCCTGCTGACCTGGACGGCCACGCGCTGGGGCCACCGCAACCGAGAGCGGCGCGGGGTGCGCGCCTTCAAGCAAGGCATGGCACCTGTGGTGATCGGCCTGCTGGTCGCCACGTCCTGGGTGCTGGCCCGCGCCCATGGCGAATGGACCACCGACTGGCCCCTGTGGCTGCTGACCGCCGTGGCCACGGTTCTGGTCTGGCGCACCAAGCTGCACCTGCTATGGATGCTGGGCGCGGGCGCATTGCTGGGGGCGCTGGGGCTGGTCTAAGTACCCTGTTCAAAGCCCTTGGGCACGGCATCGCACTCTGCGGTGCGAATATCAAAAAAGGCCAGCGCATGCGCTGGCCTTTTTTTGCTTAGGGTCTGCCGGTTTTGCTGCTCACGCGGCGTCCTGTCAGCGCATCAACTGATCCGGCGGCCGTTCTCGGCGTAGATTGCCAGGTAGATGGCGTCCGAGCCGATGTACGGGGCCTTGTTGCCAAAGCCCACGTTGAAGTCGCCAAACGACAGCGACCGGATGGCCATCAACCCGGCACGCAGGCGTTCGCGCGTGGGCTCCTTGCCCGCGTTCTTCAGCCCTTCGATCATGATCTGGGCATTGAGCCAGCCCTCCAGCGCGCTGTTGCTGTTCAAAAACGCCGGGTCGCCACCCGTGGCCTTCATCGTGCTCTGGAACTTGCGCACCGCCACCGACTTTTGCGAGTTGGCATCGGGAAACACCTGCACCAGCGCCAGGCCACGCGTGGACGCAGCCAGCTTGGGCAGTTCCGACGAGATCACCGTGACGGACAGGCCAGCCAGCGGCACGCCCTGCGCCTTGGCACGGAAGGCCTGCACAAACGCTGTGTTGGCCGTGCCCGTGGTGGCCAGCAGCACGGCGCCCGGGCGCTCGGCCACCACCTTGTCGGCCAGCTCGGTGCCGTTCTTGCCGTCCACGGCCAGCGCAAACTCGCCCCCGCGCTCGACCTTGATCTCGTCCAGCGCGGCGGACATGTCCTTGAGCACCTCTTTGCCAAACGGGTTGTCCAGGTACACCACCGCAATGCGCTTGAGGCCCATGTCCACGATCTGCTTGACCAGGCGCTGGGTTTCTTCGCGGTAGCTGGGACGCAGGAAGAACACGTGCTTGTTGGCCGCTGCGCGCAGCGATGTGGCTCCGGTCACCGGGCCCACGGTGGGGATGCCCTTGGACTCAATCAGCGGCAGGATGGACGCGGTGTTGGCCGTGCCCAGCGGCGAGATGAGTGCGAACACCGACTGCGCCTCCACCATCTCGGTCACGTTCTTGAGGGTGCGCGCGGCCACGTAGCCGTCGTCCTTGACCTCCATGCGGATCTCGCGGCCCAGCACGCCACCGGCGGCATTCACCTCGGCAAACGCAGCCTTCATGCCCGCCACCTGCTCGATACCTGCCTGCCCCAGCGGGCCCGTCAGGGCAATGGAGCAGCCCAGGGTGACGGAGCGAGCGGTCAGGGCCTCTTCGGCCGCCATCGCGGTGTGGGCCCATGCGGGAAGACCAGTGGCGGCAACGGCCTGGGTGGCACGCAAAAGAAAGTGGCGACGGCTCATGATGGTGTGGAAGGCGGATAAAACAAAGGTGGGGCAGGCTACCGGCCACCGCGCCTTCGCGCCTGTCCGCTGGGCGACAACAGGCACCTTGAGCACCACAAACCAGGGTTTCTACCGAGCCTCATGGGTCTTCCAGGCGACACCCTTGGTGATTACTCGTGCGCCCCCGAGCGCACTTCTGCCCTGCCCGGCCTCATTCGCCCAGCAATTGCGGCAGCACCGTCGCCGCCGTGCCGCACAGCACCCCCTGCGCTACCTCGTCCAGCGCACTGGGCGCGGGGTTGAGCACCACCACCCGGGCGCCGGCGGCCCGCGCCTGGTGGGCCAGACCCGCTGCGGGGTACACCGCACCGGCCGTGCCCACCACCAGCATCAGGTCGCACTGGGTGGCCGCCTGCTCGGCGGCTTCCAATGTCGCCAGCGGCAAGGACTCCCCAAACCACACCACGCCCGGGCGCACCAGGTTGCCGCAGCGGTCGCAGTGCGGCGGGTGGCCGGCCACTGCATGGTCGATGACGCAGCAGTTGCGCGGGGTGTCGAGCCAGCGGTCCTGGAAGATGTCGCCGTGCAGGCAGAGCACGCCAGTGCTGCCCGCGCGCTGGTGCAGGCCATCCACGTTCTGGGTGATGAAGGTGATACGGTCGGGGTGGCGGCGCTGAAAGTCCGCCAGCGCCAGATGCCCGGCGTTGGGCGACACGCTGGCCAGCAGGCCGCGCCGGTACTGGTACCAGTCCCACACGCGCTGGGGGTGGGCGCGAAAGCCTGATTCGGTCGCCATGTCTTCGGGGCGAAACTGTGCCCAGTACCCCGTCTGCGCATCGCGGAAGGTGGGCACGCCCGACTCGGCGCTGACCCCGGCGCCCGTCAACACGGCGATGCGCTGGCTTTGCCGGACCCAGGCTTTCACGGTGTCCAGCATGGTGCTTTCGGCTGTGGCGCCAAAGTAACCAAAGGGCCGAGGATCAAGTCCTCTGGCGCAGCGCTTCGTACAGGCACACGCCGCTGGCCACCGAGACGTTCAGGCTTTCGACCGCGCCCTTCATGGGGATGCTGACCAGCTCGTCACAGGTCTTGCGCGTGAGCTGGCGCATGCCGTCGCCCTCGGCGCCCAGCACCAAGGCCACGGGGCCTTTCAGGTCCACCTGGTAGATGGTCTTGGGCGCATCGTCGCTGGTGCCGATGCACCAGATGTTGCGCTCCTTGAGCTCGTTCAGGGTGCGCGCCAGGTTGGTGACCATGAAGTACGGCATGGTCTCGGCCGCGCCGCTGGCCACCTTGGCCACGGTGGCGTTGATGCCCACAGCGTGGTCCTTGGGGGCGATAACGGCATGCGCGCCCGCTCCGTCAGCCACTCGCAGGCAGGCGCCCAGGTTGTGCGGGTCGGTGACGCCGTCCAGCACCAGCAGCAGGGGCTGCTCGATGCCCGCGGCTTCCAGATCTTCCAGAAGTTCATCCAGCGAGGTGGCTACCTTCACGGGCTCGACCCGCGCGGCCACGCCCTGGTGGCCGTGGCTGCCAGCCAGCTTGGCAATGCGCACGCTGTCGGCTTCGATGAGGCGGGCACCGGCCTCGCGGGCACGGTCGAGAAACTGGCGCATGCGCGCATCGCGGCGCGTGGCTTCGTAGTAAATCTCGATGATGGATTGCGGCGCGGTCTTCAGACGCACACCCACGGCGTGAAAGCCGAAGAGAACTTTGGGGCTGGACATGGGGGGATTATCCGCTGGGCGCGACACCCTCCCTCAGAGCACTATCAATTTCATAGCTGCTTGCGCATGTTCCACTAGCGCCTGCGGTCTAAAAAGCTCAAATAATCCCGCTAACCCCTTACACCACGCGCCCTGCGTCGATGGTGATGCGCCGCTCACACTGCGCAGCAATCGCGCGGTCGTGGGTCACCAGCACCAGGGTCGTGCCCAACTCACGGTTCAGCTCGAACATGAGCTTCATGATGGTTTCGCCCGTCGCGAAGTCCAGGCTGCCCGTGGGTTCGTCCGCCAGCAGCACGGCGGGTTGGACCACAAACGCCCGGGCCAGGGCCACGCGCTGCTGCTCGCCGCCCGACAGCACCTTGGGGTAGTGCGACAGGCGCTGGCCCAGCCCCACGCGTGCCAGCATCTCGGTGGCGGCTTTGCGCGCATCGCGGCGGTCGGCCAGCTCCAGCGGCAGCATCACGTTCTCCAGCGCCGTCAGGTTGCCCATGAGCTGGAAGCTCTGGAACACAAAGCCCACCTTCTGGGCACGCAGCGCGGCCCGCGCGTCTTCGTCGATGGCGAACAGGTCATGGCCGTCCAGCCGCACCGTGCCGCGGGTGGGCGTATCGAGCCCCGCGATGATGGACAGCAGCGTGCTTTTGCCCGAGCCCGAGGCACCAACGATGGCCGCCGTTTCCCTGGCAGCCAGGCGGAAATCGATATCCCGCAGAATGTCGAGGGTTCCGGTGGAATCCGTCACCGACTTGAACACATGCTCCACGGCAATGATGGGGGTGGCTGGCGGTGTCTTGGGCAGTGGGGAGGGTTCGGACATGAAAGGCTCTTTACTTTGATTCGCAATCTGCAGCAACGGCGCCACTTTATCCTGAGCGCATCGATCGGCGCGTTGGTGGGGCTTTGTGCGCCCACCGCCTTTGCGCAGTCCGCCGCCAAGGCCGGGGCTGCCGGACGCGCCCCCGTGATCCTGGTGCTGGGAGATTCGCTCAGCGCCGAATACGGCCTGGCGCGCGGCACGGGCTGGGTGGCGCTGCTGGAAAAGCAGCTGGCTCAAGACAAGGTCACGGCCACCGTGGTCAATGCCAGCGTGAGCGGCGAGACCACCTCGGGCGGCCGCTCGCGCCTGGCGGCATTGCTGGCCCAGCACCAGCCCACGCACGTCGTGATCGAGCTGGGCGGCAACGACGCCCTGCGCGGGTTGCCGCTCAAGAACACCGAAGAGAACCTGACCTGGATGACCCAGACGGCGCAAAGGGCCGGAGCCAAGGTTTTGCTGGTGGGCATGCAGGTGCCGCCCAACTATGGCACCGACTACGCCAACAAGTTTGCGGGCCTGTTCACCAGCGTGGCTCAGGCCCACAAGGCAGCGGTGGTGCCGTTTTTCTTGAAAGGGGTAGCGGACGGGCCGGACCCGACGCGCCTGTTCCAGCCTGACCGCATCCACCCCCGCGCCGAAGCGCATCCGCAGATGCTGGCCAACGTGTGGCCAGAGCTGAAAAAGTTGCTGCGCTAAAACGCAGCCAAGAACTCAGGCGCCTGCGGAGGGCTGCCCGGGATCACCTGCATCGCCCGCTGGCTGGTCGTCAGCGGGCTGGTCATCCCCTTGCGGATCGTTCGGCCTGCGCTGTGTTTTGGCCCTCAGCTTCTCTTCCTTTTTTTGTTTTTTGGCGAGTTCGCGCTGGCGTTTTTCGTATCCGTAGTTGGGTGTTGCCAAGGTAGTAGCTTCCTGAAGTTGAGACCCACTGTAACAGCACGGGGCTTTCAGGCCCCCGCCGGGGGGCGCTGCAGCGGGATGACGGACGCCCGGTACGCATGCCAGCTGCCAAAGCCCAGCACGGGCCCCGCCAGCACCAGGCCTACGCCCCAGAACCACAGCGAGGTGGCCACGATGAGGGTGATCAACGCCCCCCACAACAGCATCACCCCGGTGTTTTCGATCACCACCCGCATGCTGGTGATGCCCGCAGTCAGCGCGTCGGTGTCACGGTCCAGGATCATGGGGATGGATACCACCGAGGTCGAAAACACCAGCCCCGCAAACACGCCGCCCACCACCATGTACACCGCCACAAAACTCCAGTTTTGCGGGTTGAACACTGCCTGAAGCACGCCGGTGGTCGACGGCATGCCCGTATTGAAGAACACCGCAAACACCACCAGCGACGCCCGGCCCCATAGCAGCTCCAGCACCACCAGCACCAGCACCAGCATGCCCATGCTGCCCATGTGGCTGTCCCAGCAGGTGAGCGACTCGCTGAGCTGGGGTTGGAGGCCCGCTTCGCGCCGGCGGCTGGTGTCATACAGCCCCATAGCCAGAAACGGGCCCACCAGCAGACAGCCGCTGGCCAGCGACATGGTGTATTCGGGCCGCGTGCGGAACACCCAGCCCAGCACTACGGCCATGATCCAGAAGCACACGCCGTAGAACGCAGCGATGCCGGGCGCAGCGCGCACGTCCTCCAAGCCGCGCCGCAACCACCGGAATGGGTCGGCCAAGCGCAAGGGCTGCAGCAGTACAGGCTCCGCGGTCTGGGCCTTCACGCGGCTGGCAATGGCCTCGGCGTGTTGGGACTCAGAAGAGCCGGGCGCGCTCGGCGCATCGGGGGCGGGCTTGGACGATGTCACGGTCATGCCGCCACACTAAGCCCGGCGCCGCCGCAGCGCCACTGAGGAAAGCCCGTATCCCGCCCGCGTTCCGCTCATGCACGCCCGGGTTCCAACGCCAGCGGACAACGACGCATTCGCGCCCCGCCGGACTCAGGCTGGCGGGAAAGCGCGCTCCATCGCCTGCTGCAGATCGCGCCGCAGATCCTCCACGGCCTCCAGCCCGATCGAAAACCGCACCAGCGTGCCCGGCTTCAAATGGGCCGGTGGGCGGCTGCGCATGCTGGCGATGTTGTAGGGCACGACCAGGCTCATGGGGCCGCCCCAGCTGTAGCCCAGCTTGAACAGTCGCAGGCCGTCGCAGAACGCATCCACCTGCTGCTGCGTGTAACGGGCGTCGATCATCACACTGAACAGGCCGGCTGCCAGCCCCTGGCCGCCCTGCGCTGCACCACAGAGGGCCTTCCAGTGCGCATGGCCGGGCGCGCCTTCCAGTGCGGGGTGCAGCACCTGCACGACGGCTGGCTGCTGCTGCAACCAGCGCGCGAGGCTGCGGGCAGCCTCATCATGGGCGCGGTAGCGCAGCCCGATGCTGGGCAGCGCACGCAGCACGGCCTCGGCGTCGTTGGCCCCCACCCCCAGGCCCAGCCGCATGTGCGTGAGCTTGATCTTCGTGTGCAGGCCCAGGTCGCGCGTGATGACGCTGCCCATGAGCACGTCACCTCCGCCACTGGGGTACTTGGTGAGCGCGTGGGCCGAAATGTCCACACCCAGGCTGCCATCGCCGGTCAGGTCAAACGGTGCAAACGCAAGGCCCGCACCCCAGGTGTTGTCCAGCGCGGTCGTCACGCCACGAGCGCGGCAGATGCGTACCTGCTCGCACAGGTCGGGGAACTCCATGCTGACCGAACCCGGGGCCTCCAGCCAGACCAGCCGGGTGGCCGGGGTGATACGGGCCGCAAGATCGGCAGGGTCCAGCGGATCGTAGAACACGTGGGTGATACCGAACCGCGCCAGCTCGCCGTTGGCGAGGTCTTTGCCGGGGCCATAGGCGTTGTCCGGGATAAGCACCTCGTCCCCAGGCTGGAGCAGGGCGAGCCCCACATTGGCAATGGCGGCCAGGCCGCTGGGCACCAGCACGCACTGCAGGCCGCCTTCCAGCGCACACAGTCGTTCTTCAAGAATGAAGGTAGTGGGCGTGCCGTGCAGCCCGTAGGTGTAGCCGCTCTTGTCCTTCCACTCGCGCGAGCGCATGGCCGCGACATTGGGGAAGATGACCGTGGAGGCCTTGTACACCCCCGTTTGAGGGGCTACGAACCCGGCCGGAGGCTGGTAGTCGTGGTGGACGATGCGGGTGGCAAGATCAATGTCGTGGTCTTTCATGCCAGCCATGGTAGCGCGGCACCGGGGGCGAACCCGGGCGCCGCAGTGGGGCGGTCAGCGGGGTATCAACCCGCCGTCACAACCAGTTGGTTGTTCACCGAGGTCACGCCGCTCACGCCTTTGGCGATGGTTTCGGCGCGGTCCCGGGCCACCGTGGAGGGTGCGGGGCCGTTGAGCGTGACCTTGCCATTGACCGTATCCACGTTGATCTTGAGTGCACTCAAATCGGGGTCTTTGGCCAGGCCGGCATTCACCTGGGCGGTGATGGTGGCGTCGTCAATCGCGCCCTTGGCCGTATTGGCAGCATCCTTTGCGGTGGCTTCTGCGTTGGCAGCGCCCTGCTCCATCTTGGTCTCTGCCTTCTGCATGGCGCCCTCGGCCTTCACGCGGGCGTCGGCAGCTGCCTGCTCGGTCTTTTCGACGGCAGAGTCCAGACGCTGGCCCACTGTGGGCTCCTCGGTCTTGCTGCAGGCCGCCAATCCCAGGGCCAGCGCACTCACGGCCAGGATGCTGGCAATGCGATGGGTGGGTCGGTCGATCAGATTATGGGAATTCATGCAGTCACTCCTTGCGGTTGGTACAGGTGCAAACTGTAGGTAGCCGCTTTGGGGCTGCGGGTCGGACACCACCGAAGTGTCTGTAGGACGGGGGCGCCTGAACCCGCAATCTCTGCCCTGTCCCTTCGCCCGTCACTCACCGCCCCCGGCGGCGCGCGACAATCGGCAGCATGACCCTGCAATCGCTCGCACGCTGGCTCCCCTTTCTGAAATGGCCCCGCCCCGACCGGCACCTGCTCAAGGGCGAGTTCTGGGCAGGCATGACGGTGGGCTTGATGCTGGTGCCACAGGGCGTGGCCTATGCCGCACTGGCAGGCATGCCGCTGGTCACCGGCATCTACGCATCGCTGATTCCGGCGCTGGTCGCGGTGCTCTTCAGTTCGTCCACCCGGCTCGGTGTGGGGCCCACTGCACTCACCAGCTTGTTGATCGGCGCTTCGCTCACCGGACTGGCCGAGCCTGGCAGCGCGCAATGGGTGGCACTGGCAGCCTGGATGGCACTGCTGTCGGGTCTGCTGCAGATGGTGATGGGCATGGCACGCTTTGGCTGGTTACTCAACCTCGTGACCTCGCCCGTGCTCAATGGATTTACACAGGCGGCAGCGCTGCTGATCCTGGGCTCGCAACTGGCGGCACTGACCGGGCTGCGGGCCGCCGACTGGGGCGCACTGCTATCCACGCCGTCGCCCGGACTGTTTGACCTGACGGCGGCGGGCTTCGGCCTGGGCAGCCTTGCCTTGCTGATGCTGGCGCGCCGTGGGCTGCCGCAGTTTCCGGCCGCGATTGTGGTGGTGGGTGCGGCAGGCGCCTTGAGCTGGGCCCTGGGCTACGCCGACGCTGGGGGCGCGGTGGTGGGCGCGTTGCCCTCGGGCTTGCCAGCCCCCTATTGGCCGGGCGCCCTGCCCTGGTCCAGCTTCAGCGCACTGGTCATGCCGGTGCTGGTCGTGACGCTGGTGAGTTTTCTCGAAACCGCATCGAGCGCCAAGGTGGAGAGCCAGCGCTCCAAGGAGCAATGGAACGAAAACCAGGACCTGATCGGCCAGGGCCTGGCCAAGATCAGCAGCGGCCTGTGCGGCAGTTTTGCCACCAGCGCATCGTTCTCGCGCTCGGCCATCAACCTCTATGCGGGCGCCAAGACGGGCTGGGCAACGCTGTTCGCCATCAGCCTGGTGCTGGTCGTGCTGCTGTGGCTCACGCCCGCGCTGTACCACGTGCCGCAGTCAGTGCTGGCGGCGGTGGTGGTCACGGCCGTCACCAGCCTCATCAAGCCGGGCACCTTGCTGCGGCTATGGCGCGTGTCGCGGGTGGAGGCCGTGATCGGCGGCGTCACCTTTGCCCTGACCCTGGCCACCGCACCCCGCATGTACTGGGGCGTGCTGGTGGGCCTGCTGATGAATCTGAGCCATTTTTTATACCAGCGCCTGCACCCGCGCATCATCGAGGTGGGTCTGCACCCTGACGGCAGCCTGCGCGACCGGCACCTGTGGCAGTTGCCACCACTGGCCCCCCGGTTGCTGGCGCTGCGCATGGACGCGGAGCTGGACTTTGCCTCCGCCAGCGCCCTGGAGCGGCGCGTGACCGAACACCTGGCCGCCCACCCCGAGGTGGTGCACCTGTGCCTGCTGTCGCAGCCCATCAACCGCATCGACGTGACGGGCGTCGAAACCTTTGCCCAACTGCTTGCGCAGATGGAACTGCGGGGCGGCACTTTGCACCTGAGCGGACTGAAGCTGCCGGTAGAGCAGGTGCTGCGCCAGGCCGGACTGCTGGAGCTGCGCCCGGGCCTTGCCATGTACCGCACTGACGCCGAAGCGCTGGTGGCACTGCAGCAGCTTCCGGAGCCCGTGCCCAGGGCATAGACCGCATTTCAGCGACGCAGCGCGCGCCTTGCGTTGGCCCTGTTCTTGCTGCCGCGCTGGTACACTTGCCCAACTTTTCTTGTTCCCATTTGTGTCTGATTCTGCGGCCTCTCATCTGGTAGATCTGCGCGACCTTCGCCTGGATACTGCCCACGCTCTGGTGGCTCAGGCCGGCGGCAGCGAGGCAGCACTGCACCGCGAGGTGCCCTCGCTGTACTTGCAAGGCCTGATTGACGGCCTGTGCGAGCTGTCGCTCAAAGACCCCCTCACAGGCCTGGCCAACCGCAGGCACTTCCGCGCCGTGCTGGAACGCGAGATCGACCGCGTCACCCGCTCGGGCGAAGCCGCCCTGCTGCTGATGCTGGACATTGACCACTTCAAAAAAGTGAACGACACCCATGGCCACCTGGCCGGTGACGTGGTGCTGCAGTCGGTGGGCCGCACGCTCAGCGCCTGTGTGCGCCCGATGGACACCCTGGCTCGCTACGGCGGCGAAGAATTTGCCGTGGTGCTTCCCGCCTGCCAGGCTGCCTTTGGCCGGGTCGTGGCAGAGCGCATCCGGCGTGCGGTGGCCAATACGGCCATCCGCATCTCCCCGACGGTGGAATTGAACGTGACGGTGAGCATTGGTGGCGCTTTTGCCATGCAGTGGATCCGCTCCACCACCCTGCTCTGGACCGACCGGGCCGACCACCAGCTCTACCAGGCCAAGGCATCGGGCCGCAACCGTGTCAGCATCGAGGAACAACCCGACAGCACCGTCAGTGCCGAAGAGAAAAGCCTGTTGTTTGGCCCGCTCTACACCCCCTCGGGTTGGGGCGATCTGCCTCCACTGGACCCCAACCCAACAGGCAGCGCCTACTGAAAGTTAGATGATGAGCGACGCGCTGTCCCCCCAACCCACATCGCCTGCGGTCCCCGCAGGCCCTGCCACACCCACGGCTTCTGCCACACAGGGCGCACGCATCATTGCGGTGACCAGCGGCAAAGGGGGCGTCGGCAAGACTTTTGTATCGGCCAACCTGGCTGCGGCCCTCACCCGCCGGGGCCAGCGCGTGCTGGTGCTCGACGCCGACCTGGGCCTGGCCAACCTGGATGTGGTGCTGAACCTGCACCCCAAAATCACCCTGCACGATGTGTTCACCGGCAAGGCCGCGCTGGACGACGCCGTGATCGCCGCCCCCGGTGGCTTTGATGTGCTGCTGGCTGGCTCGGGCATGGTGGAGTATTCGCGCCTCACGCCCGAAGTGCGCAACCAGTTCCTGAACGTGATCCAGGCACTCACGCCCCGCTACGATGTGGTGCTGCTCGACACTGGCGCTGGTATCTCCGACGTGGTGCTTTTCTCTGTGTCGCTGGCCTCTGAGGTGCTGATCGTGGCCACGCCCGAGCCCACATCGCTCACCGATGCCTATGCCGCCATCAAGGTGCTGGCCATGCAGCAAAAACGCCAGCATGTGCGCATGGTCATCAACCAGGCCGCACGCCCGGGTGACGGCCGCGCCATCACCAGCCAGCTGCAGCAGGTGCTCGACCGCTTTGTCAGCACAGAGTCCGGCCGCCCCATGCGCCTGATCCACATGGGCGACATCCCGGCCGACCCTTCGGTGCGCGACGCCGTGATGCGGCGCCAGTTGCTGCTGTTGCAGACCCCCGGCTGCCCTGCTGCGCTGGCCATTGCCCAGCTGGCCAACAAGATCGAGTCCACGCTGCTGTCACCCGCGGCCTGACCCGAAAACGCCTGGCAGCGTAATGCGCAGCCCGGCCACCGTGACCCACAGGCCCGCCAGCGGGCCTTTGTGCATTTTTACTGCCGTGAACACTACCGACACCGTCCTCAACATCTCCTGCTACAAGTTTGTGCCGCTGCCCGACGCCGCCGCGCTGCGAGAGGTGCTGCATGAGCGTGCGGTGGGCGCCCAGCTCAAGGGCACCATCCTGCTGGCGGAGGAAGGCATCAACTTCTTTCTGGCGGGCCCGGCAGACGCCGTGCGGGGTTTTGTCGCACAGCTGCGCACCGATAGCCGCTTTGCCGACCTGGAACCCAAGGAGAGCTGGTCGGCCACAGTGCCGTTTCGCAAGATGCTGGTCAAGGTCAAGCGCGAAATCATCCGCATGGACCACCCCACCATCCGCCCTGCCGCGGGCCGTGCGCCCGCCGTGGACCCTGTCACGCTGCGCCGCTGGCTGGACCAGGGGCACGACGATGAAGGTCGCGAAGTCGTCACGCTCGACACCCGCAACGCCTTTGAGGTGGACGCGGGCACGTTCGACAACGCCATCGACTGGCGCATCGACAAGTTCACCGAGTTCCCCCCCGCCTTGCGGGCCCACCGGAGCGAGCTGCAGGACAAGACAGTGGTGAGCTTCTGCACCGGCGGCATCCGCTGCGAGAAGGCCGCCATTCTCATGCGCGAGGAAGGCCTGTCGCATGTCTACCAGCTGGAAGGCGGCATTCTGAAATACTTTGAGCTGACCGACGGCGCGCACTACCACGGCGGGTGTTTTGTGTTCGACGAGCGCCGGGTACTGGACACCGGGCTCGCCATCGACACTCCGGCAGCGGCCGCAGAAACCGCTATCAAATAATGAGCTGCCAGCGCTTGACCCACTGGCGCTACAGCCCATTTTTATCTAAATATCAAGCTTTGATCATGCTTTGAAGCGGTGTTCCGGCAGGGGAATCCATTCCACCTCGCCCGGCACCTGGCCCATCGCTTGTGCCTCCCAGTCGCTGGCGGCCTGCACGATGCGGTCCTTGCGGCTGGAGACAAAGTTCCACCACATGTGGCGCGGCGCATCCAGCGGCTCGCCGCCGATCACCATCAGGCGCACGGCGCTCTCACCCGCCGTCAAACGCAGGGGCTGGCCAGGTTCCGCCACGGCCAGAATGTGCGCAGGCACCTCATCGCCGTTCAGCGCCACGGGGGCATCGACGGTGTACACCGCCAGCTCGGGCACCAGTGCCGGGATCTCCAAGGTGGCGCCAGCGGGCAGCTGCACGTCCAGGTACAGGGTGCGCGAGTACGTGGCCACCGGCGAGGTCTGACCAAATGCCTCGCCGATCAGCACCCGTACGCTGGCCCCATCCACCTGCACCTGCGGGATGGCCGCAGCTGGCGTGTGCACAAACGAGGGGTCGGCTTCTTCGTGGGCCACTGGCAGCGCAGCCCAGAGCTGGATGCCGTGGTTCACGTACGGCTGGTTTGCCAGGCTCTCCGGGCGGCGCTCGGAGTGCACGATGCCCCGCCCCGCCGTCATCCAGTTGATGGCGCCGGGCTCGATCTGCTGCACGTAGCCCAGGCTGTCGCGGTGCATGATGGCGCCCGAGAACAGGTAGGTGACCGTCGCCAGACCAATGTGCGGATGGGGCCGCACGTCGTGGCTGTCGCCCGGAGCGACGGTCACCGGACCGAAGTGGTCGAAGAACAGGAAGGGCCCCACGGCCTTGCGCTGCACAGCGGGCAGCAGGCGGCGCACGATGAAACCGCCGCCCAGGTCCTTGGCATGGCCCGTGAGGGGCAGAAAGCTGAGGGTATCGCTCATGACGCACGCTCCACCAAAGTGCTGATCTCGGTCGTCACCGTAGTCATCAGCTTGTGCACAGGGCATTTCTGCGCCACGGTTTCCAGCTCGGCGATCTGGGCATCGGTAAGGTCACCGCTGACCTGCAGCCGGGTCGCGAGGCGATAGACCCCCGTGCGTTCGGCCGATGCGTCGCGCTCGACCACGGTCTGCACATCGTCCACCGGCAGGCCCTTGCGGCGCGCGTACCACAACACCGTGAGCGCCTTGCAGGCCCCCAGGGCAGCGTCATACAGGTCGTGCGGGCTGGGACCGCTGTCGGTGCCGCCCTCCTCCACACTGCCATCGGCCACGAGATCGTGCGCACGGATGTGCACGGTCTGGGCCATGGGCGCGCCGGGGACGCGCCGCAATTCAACTGTCATGGGGTGTTCTCCTGGTTGTATTGGGGCGCGCCACTGTAGCGCCAAAAGGGGGCTTGACCTTAACGGTCGAGTCGGCGGGCCACGTCAGCCACGCGCTGGCCGAACTGCTTGCCCGTCTCCAGGTCGCCGGGGAACATCTCGGCGGCCGAGGCGTCGGACGGCGACTGGGACATGGCGCCGCTGAACGAGCCGATCCAGTTCACATCGTTGCGCGTGGCCGCCTTGGAGTTGGCGGGCATCATGCCGTTGCCCACCCAGATGCCGCCGTGCTGCATGGCCAGGTGGAACAGGTAGTCCAGCGTGATCTGCTTGTCACCATTGGTGCTGGCGCTGTTGGTGAAGCCTGCAAACAGCTTGTCCTTCCAGGCCTGGCTGAACCAGGGCTTGGACGAGGCGTCGGCAAATTTCTTGAACTGCCAGCTGGGGCCGGCCATGTAGGTGGGCGAGCCAAAAATGATGGCGCTGGCCGCGGCCAGCGTTTCCCAACCGCCTTCGGGCAAATTGCCGTCTGCATCAATGGCGACCAGCTGGGCGCCTGCGCCCTCGGCCACGGCCTGCGCCAGGCGTTGCGTGTGCCCATAACCCGAGTGATAGACAACTGCGATCTGTGCCATGAGAAAACTCCTGTTGAAACGATAGGGGAACAAGGAAAGAGAAAACAATCAGCCAGTGCGAATTGAATGCCAGAACCCGCAGCCCCGCGGGCTGCAGGCCCATTCATTCACGCGAGTGCGATCAACGGTCCGAGCGGCGTGCGTCCAAGCTCCAGGCGCCGGCACCAAACGCTGCCAGGGCCAGCAGGCCGCCGGTCACGCCCACGTTCTTGAAGAACAAGAGCTGCTGCATCATTTGCTTGTCAGCGGGCAGGTTCCAGTAGGCGTGGAAGAAGAAGCTGGCCACTAGGGTGAAGAACGCCATAGCCAGGGCAGCAAACCGGGTGCCCACGCCAAAGATCAGCGCCAGGCTGCCCAGCACTTCAACAGCCGCCGCAATGGCTGCCGCCACCGTGGGCATGGGCAGGCCCACCGAAGTGATGTAGCCCACGGTACCGGCAAAGCCGGTGAGCTTGCCAATGCCCGCAGGCAGGAACAGGGCGGCCAGCAGCAGGCGCGATGCCAGGGCCAGAGGGTTTTGCAGGGATGTGAACATGGTGGAGAACTCCTGAGTGAAAGTGGTTACGAAGTAAAAATCAGGCGGCCAAGTCAAACACCAGCACCTCGGCGTCGTGGCCATCGGTCAACGACAAGGTAGTTTCTTTTTCCATCAGCAGCGCATCGCCGCCCGACAGGGCCTGGCCGTTGGCGGTCAGCGCGCCGCGCACCAGGTGCACATAGGTCTTGCGGGCCGGGTTCAGCGCCAGGTTGACGGACTCGTCCCCATTCAGCAGGCCTGCATACAAGGCCGCATCGGCATGGATCTTGACCGAGCCCTGGGCGCCATGGGGCGACGCCACCAGGCGCAGGGCGCCGCGCTTTTCCGCTTCGGCAAAGGTCTTTTGCTCGTAGCTGGGAGGGATGCCGCGCACATTGGGCTCGATCCAGATCTGCAAGAAGTGCGTGGTCTGGCCCGCAGCGTGGTTGAACTCGCTGTGCTGCACGCCGGTGCCTGCGCTCATGCGCTGCACGTCACCGGGCGGGATGCCCTTGATGTTGCCCATGCTGTCCTTGTGGGCCAGTTCACCCGATAGCACGTAGCTGATGATTTCCATGTCGCGGTGGCCATGGGTGCCAAACCCGGTACCCGGCGCAATGCGGTCTTCGTTGATGACGCGCAGGTTGCCAAAGCCCATGTGGGCAGGATCGTAGTAGCCGGCGAACGAGAAGCTGTGGAAGGAATTGAGCCAGCCATGGTCGGCGTGGCCCCGGTCTTGCGATTTACGAACAGTCAGCATGTGAGTGCTCCTTTCAAGACTCAACTGTAGGACTGCGACGCCCGCAGCAGGCACAGGCGGATTGATGGGAATGTTCAAATAATCTGAATTAACATGGCACCACCATGCAAAACGCCCGCGATGTCCTCACCCCCGATGCGCTGACCATGTTGCAGGTGATTGCCGAGGCGGGCAGCTTTGCCGCCGCCGCGCGGCAACTGGGCCTGGTGCCCAGCGCGCTCACCTACCGCGTGCGCCAGATCGAAGACGCGCTCGACGTGCTGCTGTTTGACCGCAGCGCACGCCAGGCCCGTCCCACCGAGGCCGGGGTGGAACTGCTGCGCGAAGGCGCACGCCTGCTGCAGGACATCGACGCCGTGGCCCATCGTGTGCGACGCGTGGCCACGGGCTGGGAGCCGCAGCTCACACTGTCGGTGGACGGCATCATCTCGCCCCACACCCTGCTGGAGCTGGTGGACGCGTTCTACGCCATGAAGCCCCCCACGCGCCTGAAACTGCGCGACGGCATCATGACCGGCACGCTGGAGGCGCTGACCTCCGGCCGGGCCGACCTGGCCATTGGCGTGTCAGTGGCGGGCACCAGCGTGGCGGGACTGCAGCAGGGCACGCTGGGCGAAGTGCTCTTCATCTATGTGGTGGCGCCCCACCACCCGCTGGCCACGGCGCCCGAACCCATCTCTGACGCCATGCTCCTCGAACACCGTGCCGTGGCCGTGGCCGATTCGGCCACGCGCGGCGGCGCCACCATGGGCCTGCTGGGCGGGCAGGACGTGCTGACGGTGGACACCATGCAGGCCAAGGTGCGCGTGCAGTTGCGCGGCCTGGGTGGCGGCTTCTTGCCCGAACCCATGGTGCGCCCCTACCTGGAGGCCGGGCGGCTGGTAGCGCGCTGCGTGGCCCGCCCTGAACGCAACGTGCGCGTGCACTACGCCTGGGGCGGCCCGGGCTTCACCGCACCGGGCCGCGCGCTGCAGTGGTGGCTGAACCAGCTCCAAAGCCCCACCACACGCCGCGCTCTGCTGGAAAACCACCATCATTTCTGACCCCGATCAAGTGCGCACAGGCCTGCACCGCGTGTAGAGTGGTTCCTGTTGGTTTTGCATCGCATTTCTTTTGCCGACCGTCACCGAAAGGCCCCCATGAGCAAACCTGATCCCCTCCCCGCCAAACGGCTCCGACGCACCAGCGCCGCCGAACCCGCAGCCCCCGCAGCTTCCGCCACCCCCTCCGGCAAACCCCAGCGCCACTTCGCCATCATCGGCGCGGGCATGGCAGGCATTGCCTGCGCCCGCACCCTGGTGCAGGCCGGCCACCGCGTGACGGTGTTCGAGAAATCGAACCAGGCTGGTGGCCGCACCTCCACCATCGACAGCCCGTTTGGCAACTTTGATGCAGGCGCCCAATATTTCACCGTTCGCGACCCGCGTTTTGCCCGTGCCATCGACACCGTGCCCGGCATCTGCAAGCGCTGGAGCGCCAATTCGGTCCAGGTGCTGGACGCCGCAGGCCGTGTGGCCGCCGTGGGACTGCCCCACCGCGAGGCCCATTGGGTGGCTAGCCCGGGCATGCAATCGCTGGTGGCCACCTGGGCCGAACCCCTGGCCCAGGCAGGCCAGCTCGTCACCCATACCCGCGTCACGCGCATCGAACCCGACGCCGTGAACGCGCCGGGCTGGCAGTTGCGCACTGAAGGCGTTGGCGGCGAGCAGCATGTGTATGCGGGCTTTGACGCGGTGCTGCTGGCCCAGCCCTCGGTGCCCGCGCAGGCCTTGATTTCTGGCTCGGGGCTGGACACCCCGCTGGCCGACGCCATGTCCAAGGTGGCCATCGCTCCCTGCTGGACCCTGATGCTTGCCTACCCCCAGGCGGTTCGCCCTGGCCTGACGACACTGGGCCCCCAGTGGAACGCCGCGCGCAGCACCCACCACCGCATTGCCTGGCTGGCACGCGAATCCTCCAAGCCCGGCCGCAACGTGGTGGAGCGCTGGACGGTGCAGGCCAGCCCCGCCTGGTCGGCAGAGCACCTCGAAGACGACGAAGCCCGTGTGCAGGCCAAGCTGCTCAAGGCATTTGCCGAGGTCACCGGCATCCGCGCCGAGCCCGCGCACGCCGACACCCGCCGCTGGCGCTATGCGCAGACCACCCACCCGCTGGGCAAGAGCCACCTGTGGGACGCCAAGGCCGGCCTGGGCGCGTGCGGAGACTGGTGCCTGGGGCACCGGCTGGAAGATGCCTTTGTGTCGGGCCTGGAACTGGCACTTGCCGTGGCATGACGGGGGGCGTGGGCGCAACGCCGCACGATGAGGGCAGCCCCGCAGCACGCGCTGAGGGGCGCTATGTGGGGCGGTTTGCCCCCTCCCCCACGGGCCCACTGCATGCGGGCTCTTTGGTCGCCGCGCTCGCCAGCTGGCTGGACGCACGCGCGCACAACGGCCGGTGGCTGGTGCGCATCGAGGATGTGGACCAGCCCCGCTGCGTGCCGGGGGCCGACGCCTTCATCCTGCAGCAACTGGCCACCTGTGGCCTGCACCCCGATGCACCGCCCCAGTGGCAGTCAGCGCGCAGCGGGCTGTACCAGCACGCGCTGGACCTGCTGGTCGCGCAGGGCAATGCCTACCCCTGCGCCTGTTCACGCAAGGACATCGAGGACGCCCATGCCGCACAGGGCCATGCCCGCGAGCGACATGCCGCGCTGCCCTACCCGGGCACCTGCCGCCAGGGTCTGCACGGCCGCACGGGGCGCTCCTGGCGCTTCAATGTCACCGACTTCAAGCCAAAACAGCCGATTGCGCTAGTGGACCATGCCCAGTGCGCTACATATTCAGTAGCAGACGGAGTGCTGCACTGGCAGGACCGCCGCCTGGGGCCCCAGCAGCAACAGGTCGCGACTGCCGTGGGCGACTTTGTGCTGCGCCGCGCAGACGGGCTGTGGGCCTACCAACTGGCCGTGGTGGTGGACGACGCCGACCAGGGCATCACCGATGTGGTCCGGGGCGAAGACCTCGCGGACAACACGCCCCGCCAGATCCTGCTGCAGCAGGCCCTGGGGCTGCCCACGCCGCGCTACCTGCACACCCCCTTGGTGTGCGGCGACAACGGCGAAAAGCTCTCCAAACAAAACGGCGCCCAGGCGCTGGACCTGCAGCACCCCTTGCAGGCCCTGTCACAGGCCGCGCTGGCACTGGGCCTGCCCGCTGTGGCAAATCTGCACAACATTTGCATTGCCGACGCACTGACACACTGGGTGGCGGCGTGGCGACGAAACTACAATGGCCCACCGTGACCGAATTGACAACAGCTACCGCCCCCACCAGTGCTGCGCCCGCCGCAGCCACCACACCCACAGCGCCCACCGTACAGGGCACTGCTCCCGCCGGTGTGACCCACCCCAAAACCATCAAGAGCTTTGTGCGCCGCGCCGGCCGCACCACCACGGGCCAGGCCAAGGCCTTTGAAGACTTTGGCCCACGTTTTGTGCTGCCTTACTCCTCCACCCCCCTGGACGCCCCCGCCGCCTTTGGCCGCAGCGCGCCGCTGGTGCTGGAGATCGGCTTTGGCATGGGCGAGGCCACGGCCCACATCGCCCGCGTACGGCCCGACGACATTTTTCTGTGCTGTGAAGTGCACGAACCCGGTGTGGGAGCCTTGCTCAAGCGCATCGGCGAGCAGGAACTGACCAACATCCGCATCCTGCAGCACGACGCGGTGGAGGTCATCGACCACATGCTGCCCGAGGGCAGCCTGGACGGCGTGCACATCTTCTTCCCGGACCCCTGGCACAAGAAGAAGCACAACAAGCGCCGCCTCATCCAGCCACCATTGGTGGCCAAGCTGGCCGCCCGCCTCAAGCCCGGTGGCTACCTGCATTGCGCCACCGACTGGCAACCCTATGCCGACCAGATGCTGCAGGTGCTCAGCGCCGAGCCCTTGCTGCAAAACACCGCCACCGGCTTTGCACCCCAGCCCGACTATCGCCCCCTGACCAAATTCGAGAACCGCGGCCTGCGGCTGGGTCATGGCGTGTGGGACGTGGTCTTCGTGCGCCGCAACTGACCACCGACATGCCCCGACCGGCCCGCCAGACCGCCCCCATGAAGCCCATCCTCCAAAACCTGGTGGAGATGACCGGCCACCGCGACCACCTGCGGCTGGAGGTGTCGGTGCTGTCCACGGTGCAAAAGCTCAGCAGCATCATCGAGGTCAGGGCCCTGGAGCTGTTCACGGACAGCGGCGTGCCCCATGTGCGTCCCCGCACCTGGGTGGACAACGGCCAGCTGGTCTCCACCGACTCCGAAGCCGCGGCAGACCCCCGCCGCGAGCCTCTGGACCAGTACCCCGCCTTGCGGGACTGCGTGGACAACCATGGCGAGAGCGCGCTGGCTTCGCCCCGTCGGGGCCGTTACATGCTGTGGCTGCCAGTGTGGATGCATGACAAGGTCAGCACCTGCCTGGAGATCACGCAGTCGCGCCCGTTCTCGGCCCACAAGCTGGACGTGCTGATGGGCGTGTTTCAGGTGTACCAGAACTACCAGAGCCTGCTCGACTACAGCGAGCGAGACGCGCTCACCGGCCTGTTCAATCGCAAGACGTTTGACGAGCAGTTCTCCCGCTACACCATGAGCGGGCTGGTCAGCCGCTCGGGCGCGGTCACCGAGTCCTTTGCGGCCGAGGAAGGCGCCAGCGCCAGCGACAACGAGCCTGTACAGCAATGGCTGGCGGTGGTGGACATCGACCACTTCAAACAGGTCAACGACCGCTTCGGCCACCTGTATGGCGACGAGGTGCTGATCCTCATCGCCAACATCCTGCGCAGCTCGTTCCGCAGCCACGACCGCATCTTCCGCTTTGGCGGCGAAGAGTTTGTGGTGCTGCTGCGCTCCACCACGCTGAGCACCGCCCACAAGGTGTTCAACCGCTTCCGGCTGGCCGTGCAGGAGTACCACTTCCCGCAGGTGGGCCAGGTCACGGTGAGCCTGGGTTTTGTGGGCACCACGCGCGGCTCGCCTGTGGAAATCCTGGGCCAGGCCGACCAGGCGCTGTACTACGCCAAAGAACACGGCCGCAACCAGGTCTGCTTCTATGACGCCCTGGTCGCCAGCGGCCAACTGGCCACCAAGGTGGCCAACGACGACGTCGAACTGTTCTGACCCCGCCGCGAGTGGTGACCCTGCCGAGGCGTCAACCGCCGCCGGTACGTGGGCGAGGCTGCAAGGCCTCGGACGGCGTTATTCAATCTGGGACGGCCGAGCGGGCATGGCAGGTTGGTTCACACCTTCTCAGCCCAGCGACTCCAGGATCGCCGCCACGTTGACCTCATCACGCTGCGCAGGCGCCAGAAAGCGCTCTGCGTAGTCGCGCCACACGCCACTGGTCAGGAAAAAGCGGAACACCTCGGCATCGATGTGCCGCTCGCGCACCATGTGGGTCATGATCTTGAGCGACTCGGACAGGGTCTTGGGCGGCTTGTAGGGCCGGTCGGCCGCAGTCAGCGCCTCGAAGATATCGGCCAGTGTCATTACACGGTCGGCCAGCGTCAGCTCAGCCGCCTTCAGGCGCCGGGGGTAGCCGGTGCCATCCAGCTTTTCGTGGTGTGACCCGGCAATCGCCGGCACGCGTGCCAGGTGTGGCGGAAACGGTAGGCCGCTGAGCATGATGATGGTCTGCACGATGTGGTCATTGATCTTGAACCGGTCTTCGGCCGTGAGCGTGCCCCGCTCGATGGACAGGTTGTGCAGTTCGCCCAGGTTCGCTTCGCAGGGCGGCAGCGCCATGTCGAAGCCCCAGTGGTTGGCCGGATTGCCCGCCTCCACCGGTGGTTTGCGCAGCCCCCAGGGCACGACATGTTCGGGCCGGTCTGCCAGCAGAGGTTCATTGGCCGGCAGCGGGCGCGCGGGCACAGCAGCCAGCCGCAACTTCTCGGCGGCCGACAGGCCCAGGCGGTCGTCAAAATGCCGTTGCCACAGTTGGCGCCCCACGGCCTTGAGGCGGGCCATGTCGGCCCCGGCCATGAACTCGCCGCCCACGTTGCAGCGGGCCACAAAGGCAAAATCGTCCTGCAGCTGCTCGCGCCGTTGCAGCAGTTCGCGCTGCAGGCGCACCGGGTCTACCCCCGACACGTGCTGCTTCCAGTAGTCCAGCTCCGCGTCGCGCCACAGCACCTCAAAGCGCATGCGCACCTCGTGAATGCGGTTGTAGAGCGTCTCCAGTTTGGTGGCCTTGTCGATGATGTGCTCGGGGCTGGTGACCTTGCCGCAGTCGTGCAGCCAGGCGCCCAGGCGGAACTCGTAGCGTTCGGCATCGGTCATGGTGACCTGCGCAAACGGCCCCTCCTTGGCCGCACACATGCGCTCCATCAGCGCCTCGGCCAGCTCGGGCACGCGCTCGCAGTGACCACCGGTGTAGGGGCTCTTGGCGTCGATCGCATCGGCCAGCAAGCGGATGACGGCGTCCAGCAGCTTCTTCTGCCCTTCGATCAGGCTGCGGGTCTCAATGGCGACCGACAGCGTGCCCGAGAGCTTCTCGACAAACGCCCGGAAATGCGCGTCGTCCTGCATCTGGTCCGCGACATACCGCAACACCAGCAGGCCCAGGGGCTGTCCATCGCGGGTGCGCAGCTGCACCCGCAGCACGCGTGCGGGCTCGGTCTCGTCGTCGTCCTCGTGCTGGTCGCCCGGTTGCGGCTCGGTGGGGTTGATGAAATGCACCATGGCCAGGTGCTCGGGGTAGCGGGACTGCTGCTCCGGGTCCTCGCAATGGCGGGCCGCGCGCAGCAGACCGGCGCGTTGCGGGTCCACCAGGTACACCGCACCACCCGTGCAACTGGTGGCACGCACCAGCTCGTACAGCACGCTCGACAGCATCAGGTCGGTGCGCGACTCGGCGCTGATGTGGTGGGTGATGTGCAGAAACTCCTGGATGGTGTCGGACATACGGTCCATCACCTGCCCCAGGTCACGCACCTCGCGCACGGGCGATACCCGGCGCTCTGGCCGCCGGAAATCAAACCGGGCCAGCGCCCGTGCCTGCGACGCCAGTCCGAACAGACTGCGCCCCACGCGCCGGCCCGCCAGCCAGCCCAGGGGCAGCATCAGGCCGATGAGCGACACCGACAGCCACACCTGCTGGCGCAGGTTGTTGTTCACCTCGGCCAGCAGCTCCTTGGTGGGGATCGCCATCAGAATCTGCAGCCCTTGCCAGCGCATGGACGCCAACGGCAGCGACCGGCCCAGCCATTCCTCGCCACCCGCCTGCAGGCGGCGGGACTCGCCGTCCTTCAGGCCCAGCGCCTGCAGCGCCAGCAGGCTGGGCACGCCCAGGTCGTCCATGGCACGCAGCCGCAGGCCGGGCGCATTGCCGTCACTCATCAGCACGCGCGACATGTCAGGGTAGGCCAGCACGCGCCGGTCCTTGTCCACGACGGCGATCTCGGTGCGGGGCATCAGGCGCAGCCCGCTGATCTCGTGCCCCAGGTCGGTCAGGGCCACGTCCAGGCCCATTACGGCCCGCCCGTCCTCACTGGGCTGGCTCAGGGTGATGCCGACCTCCTGCGTGGTGAAAAAAACGTAGGGCGCTGTCAGGATCTGGGTGTTCTGCTCCAGCGCCTCGGCGTACCAGGGCCGGGTGCGGGGGTCGTAACGGTATTCGGGACGGACGGCCGAGTCGATCAACCGCAAGTCAGCGCCGTAATAACTCCAGCGCCCCACCATGCCCGCCCCGCCGCGCTCGCGGGCCATGGACTGCACCAGGTAGGCGGTTTTGAGCGGTGCGTCCAGCCGCAGGCGCAAGGCATCGTTGCGCACCGGTCGTACCAACAAGAACTGCCCGTCCGGGTAACCGATGAACACTGCCGACAGCAACGGATTCTGCTCCAGCAGCCGAGCCAGCACGGGCAGGCGCCGCAGCCGCGCGGGCAAGGTGGACGCCGAGGCCACCGGGTCGAACGCCAGCAGGCGGATGGTGGCGTCGGCCGGGTCCACGATGCGGTGCACCCGTTCGGCGATGAGCTGGCTGATGCGCTGCGCACTCTCGTCCGACGCCGAGATGATGGCCTGGCGAGCACTGGTACTGACCTGGTACACCAGCAGCGCGGTGAGCAGCAGCATTGCGGTGACCACCACGGTCGCGATCAAGACCTCAAACGGGATCGTGATGCGGCGCCACCACGGCAGGTGAGCGTCTTGCCCCACCGGAGCCGCCGCACCGCCCCTGAGAACAGCGGACGGCGGCGGGTCTCGGGGGCTGTCGCGCAAGGTGTCCATGCGCTGCACTGTAGGGTGAAAGCCCGCGTTCCGTCACCCTCTTTTTGGCAGCCATGGCTGCCACACCACAGCGGCCCACGCCGCTGTGGCAACCCCAGGCATCAGCCCAGTTGCTGCGTGATCCAGCCCGTCACCGAGGCCAGCGCTGCAGGCAGCTTGGAGGCATCGGTGCCGCCGGCCATGGCCATGTCGGGCTTGCCGCCACCCTTGCCGCCCACTTGCTGGGCCACAAAGTTGACCAGCTCGCCGGCCTTGAGCTTGCCCACGCTGTCGGCAGTGACGCCTGCAGCAATCTGCACCTTGTCGCCATCCACCGCAGCCAGCACGATGGCAGCGGTCTTGAGCTTGTCCTTGAGCTTGTCCATGGTGTCGCGCAGGGTCTTGGCGTCGGCACCCGGCAACGCGGCGGCCAGCACCTTCAGGCCCTTCACTTCCACCGCCTGGTTCACCAGCTCGTCACCCTGGCTGGAGGCCAGCTTGCCCTTGAGGGCCGCCACTTCCTTTTCGAGCGCGCGGGCGTTGTCGAGCGCCTGGCTGATGCGGCCGTTGAGCTCGGCCACCGGCGCCTTGAGGGTGCTGGCAGCCTGGTTCACGGTGTCTTCCAGGTTCTGCAGGTACGCCAAGGCGTTGGCGCCTGTCACGGCTTCGATACGGCGGATGCCTGCGGCCACGCCGCCTTCGCCCACCACCTTGAACAGGCCGATGTCGCCCGTGCGCTGCACGTGCGTACCGCCGCACAGCTCGCGGCTGGAGCCGATGTCCAGCACGCGCACGGTTTCGCCGTACTTCTCGCCAAACAGCATCATGGCGCCGGTCTTCTGGGCCGATTCGATGTCCATCACGCGCGCCTGCGTGGGCAGGTTGGCCAGGATTTCTTCGTTGACGCGGCGCTCGATCTCACGGATCTCGGCGGCAGTCACAGCGCCGTTGTGCGTAAAGTCAAACCGCGTGCGGTCGGCGTTGACCAAGCTGCCCTTTTGCTGCACATGGCTGCCCAGCACTTCGCGCAGGGCCTTGTGCATGATATGCGTGACCGAGTGGTTGCGCATGGTGGCGGCGCGCACGGCGGTGTTGACCTGCGCCTGCACCGTGTCGCCCACGTTCAGCGTGCCTTCTTCCAGCGTGCCGTGGTGGCCAAACACATCGGCCTTGATCTTGAGCGTGTCGCCCACCGCAAAACGGGCGGAGCCACTGGTGATCGTGCCTTCATCGCCCACCTGGCCACCGCTTTCGGCATAGAAGGGGGTCGTGTCGAGCACCACTACGCCATTTTGACCAGCTTTTAGCGCTGCAGCGCTAGTACCATCTACATAGATTGCTATGATTTTTGCAGTCTCTGCGAGATGTTCATAGCCCGTGAACTGGTTGGCTGCACCGGTGTATTCCAGTGCCTTGTCCATCTTGAACTTGCCAGCAGCGCGGGCCTGGGCCTTCTGCTTTTCCATGGCCACCTTGAAACCGGCTTCGTCGACTTCCACGTCGCGTTCGCGGCACACGTCGTTGGTCAGGTCCAGTGGGAAGCCGTAGGTGTCGTGCAGCTTGAAGGCCACGTCGCCGGGCAGCACCTTGGCGCCGCCATCGAGGGCCGCATCCAGGATTTCCATGCCGTTGGCCAGCGTCTCGAAGAATCGCTCTTCCTCCACCTTCAGCACGTCGGTGATGCGCTGCTCCTGCTCGCGCAAGGATGGGTAGGCATCGCCCATCAGCCGCACCAGGTCGGCCACCAGCTTGTGGAAGAACGGGGTCTTCTTGCCCAGCTTGTAGCCGTGGCGGATGGCGCGGCGCACGATGCGGCGCTGCACATAACCGCGACCTTCGTTGCTGGGGATCACGCCGTCGCTCACCAGGAAGGCGGTGGCGCGGATGTGGTCAGCGATCACACGCAAGCTCTTGTTGTTGAGGTCGGCCACTCCAGTCTCGCGGCCAGCGGCCTTGATCAGCGCATCAAACAGGTCGATCTCGTAGTTGCTGTGCACGTGTTGCAGGATAGCTGCCAAGCGCTCCAGGCCCATACCGGTGTCCACGCAGGGCGCTGGCAGCGGCGTCACGGCACCGGTTTCGTCCATGTCGAACTGCATGAACACGTTGTTCCAGATCTCGATGAAGCGGTCGCCGTCTTCGTCAGGGCTGCCAGGAGGGCCGCCTGCGATGTGCGGGCCGTGGTCATAGAAGATTTCGCTGCACGGACCGCAGGGGCCGGTGTCGGCCATCATCCAGAAGTTGTCGGACTTGTAGCGGCCGCCCTTGTTGTCACCGATGCGGATCACGCGTTCGGGCGGCAGGCCGATTTCCTTGGTCCAGATGTCGTAGGCTTCGTCGTCTTCCTGGTACACCGTGGCCAGCAGGCGCTCCGGTGGCAGCTTGTAGACCTCGGTCAGCAGCTCCCAGGCCCACTTGAGCGACTCGCGCTTGAAGTAGTCGCCAAAGCTCCAGTTGCCCAGCATTTCAAAGAACGTGTGGTGGCGCGCGGTGTAGCCCACGTTCTCCAGGTCGTTGTGCTTGCCGCCGGCACGCAGGCAGGCCTGCACGGACACCGCGCGGTTGTACGAACGCTTGTCGGTACCCAGGAATACGTCCTTGAACTGCACCATGCCCGAGTTCGTGAACATCAGCGTGGGATCGTTGCCGGGCACCAGGGGGCTGGACGCCACAACGGTGTGGCCCTTGGAGACGAAGAAGTCCAGGAAGGACTTGCGGATGTCAGCGACAGAAAAAGTGGGAGTGCTCATGGTGTTGTGGAGTGGTTGCACGGAGCAGGCAGACCGCAGGACCCGCGCCTGTGCGCTGCCTGTCGCTGCCCCTATGGGGACCAACCTTTCATTATAGGTTTGCAGGCCTAAGGCCGTTGCGGCGCCGCGACAGCAATGGGCGGCCTCCGGTTTGCGATGTTCCATGCCCGCCCCTGCCGCTTGTTCACCTGGCCATTGGTTGTGTTTGCCCAAAAATTCGCTTGCACGGTTTAAATATCTTGTTAATATATTAATAACTTCATCGCCCACTGCACCCAAGGAGCACCCTGTGAACCCACAACCCCGCTGGCAAGGCATCTTCCCCGCCATCACCACCAAGTTCCACGCCGACGAGTCCATCGACGCCGAAGGCACGGCCCGCCACATCGACTTCCAGATCCGCAACGGCATCCACGGCCTGGTCACCTGCGGCTCGCTGGGCGAGGCCAGCACCCTCACTCTGGAAGAAAAACTCCAGGTCGCAAAAATTGCCCTGGAAGCCGCTGACGGCCGTGTGCCCGTGCTGGCCAACGTGTCCGAAACCAGCACCCGGGAGGCGCTGCGCTACATCGATGGCGGCAACAAGCTGGGCGTGGCGGGCTACATGGTCATGCCCTCGGTGATCTACGTGGCCGACGCCCGCGAGGCCATGGCCAACGTGCGCGCCATGGCGGGCGCTGCCCAGCGCCCCTTGATGGTCTACAACAACCCTGTCGCCTACCGCGTGGACCTGAAGCCCGAGCACATGGTCGAGCTGGCCGATTGCGAATGGATCGCTGCCATCAAGGAAAGCACGGGCGACATCCGCCGCATCACCGACCTGCGCAACACCGTGGGCAACCGCTACCAGCTCTTCCTGGGCGTGGACGACCTGGCCTACGAAGGGCTGGCCCTGGGCTGCGACGGCTTGCTGGCCGGCGTGGGCTGCGCCTTCCCGCGCGAGACCGTGGCGCTGTATGAGCTGATGAAGGCAGGCAAATTTGCCGAGGCGCTGCCGCTGTACCAGTGGATGACGCCCATGCTGCACCTCGATGTATCGAACAAGCTGGTGCAGAACCTCAAGCTCATCGACGCACTGGTGGGCGTGGGCACCGAACACATGCGCCGCCCCCGCCTGCCGCTGGTGGGTGAAGAGCGCGCGTTTGTCGAGAGCGTGGTACGCAAGGCCTTGGCAACGCGTCCCACCCAGTACCAATCCGTCGCATGACAGACTAGGCTACTCCTCTGCCCACCACGACCAGAACACCATGCAACGCATCCAAGTGATCGACTCCCACACCGGCGGCGAGCCGACCCGGCTTGTCATTGGCGGTTTTCCGGACCTGGGCACTGGCACCATGGCCGAGCGGCGCGCGTTGCTGGCCGAGCGCCACGATGCCTGGCGCGCTGCCGCCGTGCTGGAGCCACGTGGCAGCGATGTGGTGGTGGGCGCGCTGCTGTGCGCACCGCAAGACCCGGCCAACGCAGCGGGCGTGATCTTCTTCAATAACAGTGGCTACCTGGGCATGTGTGGCCACGGCACCATCGGGCTGGTGGCGTCACTGGCCTACCTGGGCCGTATCCAGCCTGGAGAACACCGCATCGAAACGCCCGTGGGCACCGTCACCACAACCTTGCACACCGATGGTTCGGTCAGCGTGCGCAACGTGCCGGCCTACCGGCTGCACCACGCATTGGCCGTCGAGGTGCCCGGCTACGGCCGCGTGGTGGGCGACGTGGCCTGGGGCGGTAACTGGTTCTTTTTGATCTCGGACCACGGCCAGCGCGTGGCCAGCGACAACCTGGACGCGCTGATGCACTACACCTGCGCCGTGCAGCAGGCCCTGAGGGACCAGGGCATTCGCGGCGACAACGGCGGCGAGATTGACCACATCGAACTCTTTGCTGACGACGACAATGCCGACAGCCGCAACTACGTGCTGTGCCCCGGCAAGGCCTACGACCGCTCCCCCTGCGGCACGGGCACCAGCGCCAAGGTGGCCTGCCTGGCGGCCGACGGCAAGCTGGCACCGGCTACCCCCTGGCGCCAGGCCAGCATCATCGGTAGCCAGTTCGAAGCCAGCTACACGCTGCAAGGCGATGGCAAGGTCATACCCACCTTGCGTGGCCGCGCCCACATGAGCGCGGAGGCCACGCTGCTTATCGAAGACAGCGACCCGTTCGGCTGGGGCATCCGGCTGTAAACCGCGTTTTCCCACCGCACAGGCTCCATGCAAACCACCGATGTCCTTGTGATTGGCGCTGGTATCGTCGGCGCGGCCTGTGCCCATGCGCTTGCACAGGTTGGTTTGTCGGTGCGGATCATCGATGCGCGCCTCGGCGGTGCCACGGCTGCGGGCATGGGGCATCTGGTGGTGATGGATGACAACCCCGCCGAGCTGGCGCTCAGCAAATCGTCGCTCGACCTCTGGCACACCTGCGCACCGCAGATGGATGCGGGCTGCGCCTTCACCGCCTGCGGCACGCTCTGGCTGGCCGCCAATGAGGAAGAACTGCAAGCCGCGCACGCCAAGCGCGCCACCCTGCAAGCACAAAGCGTGGCCTGCGAGATGCTGGATGCCGGCGCCCTCGCCCGCGCAGAACCCGCGCTGCGCACCGGTCTGGCGGGCGCGCTGAAGGTGAAAGGCGATAGCGTGGTCTATGCCCCGCGTGCCGCCCAGTGGTTGGTGGCCCAGGCTGCAGCGCATGGAACCGTGGTGGTCGAACAGGCCGAAGCCACGCAGATCGACGGCCAGACCGTCACCCTGCGCGACGGCAGCCAGCGCAGCGCAGGCGCCATCGTGCTGGCCAGCGGCATTCACGCCCCGCAGCTGTGCCCCGGCCTGCCGCTGCGCCCCAAAAAGGGCCACCTCGTCATCACCGACCGCTACCCGGGCACCGTGCGCCACCAATTGGTGGAACTCGGCTACATCACCAGCGCCCACCACAGCGACGGCACCTCGGTGGCCTTCAACGTGCAGCCCCGGCCCACGGGGCAGTTGCTGATCGGCTCGTCGCGCGAGTTCGACACCACCGACCCTACCGTCAACAACACCGTGATGGCGCGCATGCTGCAACGTGCGCTCGACTACCTGCCGGGCCTGGCAGACCTGAACGCCATCCGCACCTGGACGGGCTTTCGCGCCGCCACACCCGACAGCCTGCCGCTGATCGGTGCGCACCCCGAGCACCCGCACCTGTGGCTGGCCGTGGGGCATGAAGGGCTGGGCGTGACCACCGCACCGGCCACCGCACAGTTGCTGGCAGCGCAGATCTCCGGGGGCACGCCAGCGATCAACCCCGCGCCCTACGCACCTGCTCGCTTTGCGGGCCTGAGCACACCATGACCGCCCCCGCCCCCGCCCCCGCCTCCGCCCTGGTGCACATCGTCGTGAATGGCGCGCCCCTGCAGGTGCCTGCAGGGACCAGCGTCGCCGCCGCGCTGGCACAGCAAACACCCGGCACCACGCGCACCTCCGTCACTGGCGCGGCGCGGGCGCCGCTGTGTGGCATGGGCGTGTGCCACGAATGCCGCGTACGCATTCAGGGCCGCATCCGCTTGGCGTGCCAGACGGTCTGCACCGAAGGCATGTCGATACACACCGATGTCGGCACAGCCCCAGGGAACGCCACGCTATGAACCAGCCCGTGACCCAACCGATGACCGAGCCACACTCGGCGCACGAGCGCTGCGACATCCTCATCATCGGCGCAGGCCCTGCAGGGATGGCTGCGGCCCTCGCGGCCGCGCCCAGCGGTGCATCGATCACCATCGTGGACGACAACCCGCTGCCCGGTGGGCAAATCTGGCGCGATGGTCCCCAAGTGGTCTTGCCCGCCCTGGCGCAACAGCACCGCGCGGCGCTGGCCCGGCACACCAACGTCCGCCTGCTGACCGGCACCCGCGTGGTGGGCCTGGGTGACTCGCAACCCGGCGACAAGGCCCCGGCCCTGCTGCTGGAAGACGCGGACCGGGGCTGGACCCAACACAGCCTGCGCATCGTGTTGTGCACCGGAGCGCGCGAGCTGCTGCTGCCTTTTCCAGGTTGGACGCTGCCCGGAGTGACGGGTGCAGGCGCATTGCAGGCCCTCATCAAGGAGGGGCTCGACGTGCGGGGCCAGCGCATCGTCATCGCCGGCACAGGCCCGCTGTTGCTGGCCGCTGCTGCCACCGCCACCCAAGCGGGCGCCACCGTGGTGCGCGTGGCCGAGCAAGCGCCGTGGCGCGCGCTCGCTGGCTTTGCGGCGCAACTGCCGCGCTGGCCCACGAAGGCGGCGCAGGCCCTGACGCTGCTTCACCCCCGCTTGCGCGCCAGTACGCATGTGCTGGAAGTCCAAGGCACCACGCAGGTGCAAACCGTAAGGCTGCGCAAAGGCCAACATGCCGAAGAGACCCTGGCCTGCGACCGGGTGGCCTGCGGGTTCGGGTTGGTGCCCAATACCCACCTCGGGCAGATGCTGGGCTGCGACCTGGGTGGACCGCTGAGCGGCGGCCAGGGCCTGGCTGTGGATGCGCAAATGCACACCAGCACGCCCGGGGTATTCGCTGCGGGCGAATGCACCGGCTTTGGCGGGAGCGAACGTGCACTGGTCCAGGGCACCATGGCAGGGCATGCCGCGGCAGGACAGGCGCCACACGCCCAGGCGCTGCGCCCGCAGCTGGCGCGGTGGGAAGGCTTTGCGGAGGTACTGCAGGCTTCTTTTCCACTGAACGAAGCGCTCAAGACACTGGCGCAGCCCGAGACCTTGGTGTGCCGCTGCGAAGACGTGCCCTACGCCGCGCTGACCGAGCGCCAGGGCTGGATCGACGCCAAGCTCCACACACGCTGCGGCATGGGCGCCTGCCAAGGCCGCATCTGCGGCGCAGCCACGCAGCACCTGTTTGGCTGGACACCCTCGCCCCCACGGCACCTGTTGGCGCCGGCGCGCATAGGCACGCTGGCTGCCTGCACCACCGCACCCACTGACGACCCCTTCACCCCGTTGAGCTGACGGGCACACCGTCAGTTTTCCCTCGCCACCCTTTTCAGGGCTTACCCGTACCCCGCAGGCATCTATCTTGCTTTTAAATATATTTGTCAGATATTAAAAATCGCACAACTTCATTTCCCAACGGCAAGCCCTGCTCCCCAGCCCCCCCACCATGCCCACGCCCCACAACCCCCCTGCCCCGCAAGCTTTATCGCCGCGTGCCCCCATCCGCTGGGTGCTGGCTTTGTCCACGCAGGTTCTGCGCGTTGAGCGGCACCTGCTTACCGCCCTCATGACCTTGCTGGTACTGCTGATCCTGCTCAATGTGGTAACGCGCTACACCGGCATGCCCATCTACTGGGTGGACGAAGCAGCGGTCTACACGGTGGTCTGGCTGACCTTTGTGGGCGCCTCGGTCATGACGCGGCTGCGCATGGACTTTGCCGTGACCATGCTGACCGACCACCTCGGCGCGCGGGGCGCCAAGGCATTCAAGGTGGTGGCCACATCCGGCGTGCTGCTGTTTGGCCTGGCCATGCTGGTGATGTGCTGGGTGTGGATGGACCCCATCGGCATTGCACGCTACGGCTTTGACGCCAAGGAGTTTGCGGCCGAGAGCTTCAACTTCCTCTACACCGAGCGCACCCAGACGCTGAACTGGCCCACCTGGGTGCTGCAGCTCATCCTGCCGATCTTCTCGGCCACCTTCAGCGTGCATGCGCTGGCCAACCTGCTCGAAGACATGGGCGCCGCAGAGCGTGTGCAGCACGCGGGCTTCGACGTGGTCAACGCCGACGCCGTGAACTGAACGCCCCTACGCCAGCAAAACCCACCAGAGCCCGACCATGATCACCACCCTGTTCTTCCTCGCCGCCTTGATGGTGGGTGTGCCCATCGGCGTATGCCTGTGCCTTTCGGGCGCGGTGTACATCCTCAGCATCGGCAGCCCGGTGCTGTTCCAGTCCTTCCCCATGCAGATGTTCGGCGGGGTGGACAGCTATGGCCTCATCGCCATCCCGCTGTTCATCCTGATCGGCGAGATCATGAACAGCGGCGGCATCACGCGGCGGCTGGTGGACCTGTCCATGGCCTTCATCGGCTCCGTCAAAGGGGGGCTGGCCTACGTGAACATCCTGGCCAACATGCTGGTGTCATCCATCATCGGCTCGGCCACCGCGCAGGTGGCCATCATGTCGCAGGTCATGGTGCCCGAGATGGAAAAGCAGGGCTACGACAAGACCTTTGCGGCAGGCCTCACGGTATACGGCGGCATGCTGGGGCCCATCATCCCGCCCTCCGTCATGTTCGTGGTCTACAGCGTGCTGGCCCAGGTGGCTGTGGGCGACATGCTGATTGCAGGCATCCTGCCCGGCGTGCTGCTCACGCTGCTGTTCTTTGTGGTGATCGCGCTCATGGGTTTTGTCTACAACTACCCGCGCAGTGAAAAGCGCACCCTGGCCCAACGCGCACGCACCGTGGTGCAGGCCAGCCCCACGCTGCTGATCCCCATCATCATCGTCGGCTCCATCCTCAGTGGCGTGGCCAACCCCACCGAATCGGCCGCCGTGGGCGCGCTGGTCTCGGCGCTGGTGGGCCGGTATGTGACCAAGGAATTCCGCTTCAGCGCCATGCCGGCCATCTTGCTGCGCTCGGCGATCTACTCAGCCATCGTGCTGTTTCTGGTGGCGGCGGCAGCCGTGTTCTCTTGGCTGCTGATCTACGGCAAGGTGCCCCAGATGGTGGCCGCCTGGGTGCAGACGGTGGCGCACGACCCGGTCACCTTCCTGCTGCTCACCAACGTCATCCTGCTGGTCATCGGCACGGTGATCGACGGCATCCCCGGTCTCATCATGACCGCGCCCATCCTGCTGCCGATTGCCACCGAGGTCTATCACATCGACCCGCGCCACTTTGGCGTGGTCGTCGTCGTCAACCTGGTGCTGGGGCTGATGACCCCGCCCGTGGGCCTGAGCTTTTTTGTCGCGTCGGCCGTCACCGGGGCCAAGCCCGGAAAGATGTTCATCGTGACCCTGCCGTTTTTCATCATCAGCTGCGTGGCGCTGGTGATGTTGTCGCTGTTCCCCAGCCTGTCGCTCGGCCTGCTCAAGTAGCGGGGCATGCCGTCCGACAGATCCGTCCCCCTCCCAACGTTCTTTCACACGGAGTTCACCAATGACGACCCAGCCTGCCCGCCCAGTCTCCCGCCGCCACTTCATCCAGCGCCACGCCGTGGCCGCAGCCGCCGTCACAGGGCTGGGCTTTCCAGCCCTGGTGCGGGCCGCCGACGCCAAGGAGTTCCGCCTGGGCCTGATCACGCCCGCTGGCCACTCCTGGAACCGCGCCGCGCTGCAGTTTGGCGAGGCGCTGAAGAAGGAAACCGATGGCCGCCTGAGCGTCACGGTCTTCCACTCGGGCCAGCTGGGCAACGAGGCGGCGATGATGCAGCAGCTGCAGTCCGGCGCGCTCGACATGGGCTGGATCCAGGCGGCCGAGCTGGGCTCGCGCGTGTCCAGCATCGCGGCCATCAACGCGCCCTACCTGGTGCGCTCCACGCCCGCCGTGGCCAAGCTGGTCAAACACCCCGCCGCCACCAAGCTGCTGGAGGTGCTACCGCGCGAGACCGGCACCATCGGCCTGGGCTGGGGCATCACCGGCATGCGCGCCGTGTTCTCCACCAAGGACATCACCGTGCCCACCGACATCAAGGGCATGAAGCTGCGCATCAACCCCACGCCCGTGTACCGCGACTTTTATCAGATGCTGGGCGCAGCCCCCACGCCCATCCCCACGCCCCAGGTGTTCGATGCGATGAGCAACGGCCAGGTGGACGGGCTGGAGGCCGACATCGAGTTCTCGTGGAACCAACGTTTTGACAAGGTGGCCAAGACCCTGCTGCAGATGAATGCGCTGTTCATGCCGTTTGCGCCGCTGGTCTCCGGCCGCATCTGGCAAGGCCTGGACGCCAAGGACAAGGACATCATCCGCAAGCTGGTAGCCCAGTCGCTCGACGCACAGCTCAACGACATCGTGACCACCGAGGCCGGGCTGATCGAGAAATTCAAGGGCACGTCCATCGCGTTCAAGACGGCATCGTCGTTCAACCCCGACGGCGTCATCCAGGAGTTCGACAAGCTGTGGCTGCCCAAGGCACCGCAGATTGCCGAGCTGCGCAAGGTGGGAGCGAGCCTCTGACAGACCGCAGGGCCACAAGGGCCGCATCCCATAAGATGCGGCCTCCGCAACGTCCTTCACGACCGATGACACTCCGCCGCCCCGCCCCCCCAAAAGACCCCGCGCCCAAGCGGCGCGCGGCGGACGTGGCCTACGACGCCATCGAGTCCATGATCTCCACGCTGCAGCTGCAGCCCGGCAGCCCGGTGGTGGAGGCCGAGATCGCCGAGCGCACGGGCTTGGGCCGCACGCCAGTGCGCGAGGCGCTGCTGCGCATGGTGTCCATCGGGCTCATCGTGCAACAGCCCCGGCGCGGTCTGCTGGTGTCGCACATCGACCTGGCCGACCACCTGGACGTGATCCAGACCCGCCGCGTGCTGGAACGGCTGCTGGCCTCCAACGCCGCACGCCGCGCCACTGCGCCGCAGCGCCAGGCCATCGTGCGCTGCGCAGAGAACATGATGGAAGCTGCGGCACGCGGCCATCTGGACGACTACATGCTGGCAGACCATGAACTGGATCTCGTCACCCACCAGGCCAGCCAGAACCACTCGGCCGTGAAATGTGTAGCGCCACTCATCGTGCAGTGCCGCCGCTTCTGGTACGCCTACCAGCACGAAGGCGAAGTGTCGGAGGGCGCCCGCGCCCACATGCAGCTGGCCCAGGGCATTGCCAGCGGCGATGAGGCCCAGGCGGTGGCGGGTGCGGAGCAGTTGATGGAATACCTGGAGCGGTTTGCACGGCGCATCATCGACCGATAGCCTCCACGCCAGACCGCTTCAACCCAGGGGGGATGGCTCAAATACTATCTATTTGATAGCAAACAAGCCATATTGCACTAGCGCATGGCGCCAAAAACGCTAGAAATCGCATTCTCAGGGCAGTGAATTGCCCTGTTCCGCCACCTGCTGGCCCATCTCGATGCGCTGCTCCAGAAAGCGCCACATCCGCTCGTCCTGGCTGAACGCCACGTTAAAGCGCAGCCAGCCCGTGGGGCGCGGCTCCACCAGAAACAGCTGACCGGGGCCGAGCATGATGCCCGCGCCCGTGGCCTCTTTCGACAGCTCGGCACTGTCGGGCAGGTCCGGGTGGCGCGCCCACAGGTACATGCCCGCCTCCGGCTCGTGGAACAGCTCAAACCCCAGGTTCAGCAAGCGCCGCCCCACCGTGCGGTGCGCCTCGGCCAGGCGCTCTCGCAGGGACTTGAGGTGCTTGCGCCAGCGGCCGTCGGTCACCACGCCAAAGGTGATGCGCTCGGTGATCTCTGATGACGTCAGGCCCGAGATCATCTTGAGCTGCACCAGCTCGTCGAGCAGATCGCGCCGCGCCGCCAGAAAGCCGGTACGCAGGTTGGGCGAGATCGTCTTGGAAAAGCTGCCCAGATAGATCACGCGATTGAGCTGGTCCAGGCTGGCCAGCGAGGGGCGTACACCCGGGTCCATGTCGGCATAGATGTCGTTCTCGACCAGCATGAAGCGATGCTGCTCAGCCAGCTGGAGCAGCCGGTGCAGGTGCGCCACCGATGCCAACGAGCAGGTGGGGCTTTGCAGGCGCGGCTGGGTGAAGAACACCGTGGGCTGATGCTCGGCCAGCAGGGCCTCCAGTGCGGGCAGATCGTAGCCGGTGGCGGTGCGCGGCACCCCCACCACCCGGGCGCCCGCGAAGCGCAGCATGAACAGCAGGTTGGGATAACCGGGGTCGTCCACCAGCACCACATCGCCGGGCTTGACCAGCCGCCGCGCCACCAAGTCCAGCGCCTGGCTGGAGCCCTGGGTCAGCAGCACCTGCTCGGCGTCCACCGCCAGGTGGTGCTCCGCCAGCGACTCGGCCACCACCATGCGCAGCGCCATGTGGCCATGGGGCAGGCCGTAGCCGTCCAGCTCGGGACCGTCGGAGGACAGCTGGCGCATGCTGCGTTTGACCGCATCGCCAAACAGCCAGTCGTGCGGCAGCCAGCCACAGCCCGGTTTCATGGGCAGGTTGCGGTTTTCAAAAATTTGCTTGAGGTACCAGCGCGCATCAAAACGGGGCACCGCCCGCTCGGGTGCACCAGTGCAGGGCGCAGCCCCTTCGTCGCCCCGCCGCTTCACAAAGAAGCCCGCATTGGCCCGCGACACCAGCCAGCCTTGCGCCACCAAGCGGTCATACGCCTCGACCACGGTGAATACGCTCACGCCGTGCGCGACAGCAAAAGCACGGATGGACGGGAGTTTGCTGCCCGGCTTGAGCACCTGCCCCGCAATGAGCCCCCGCAGACCATCGACGATCTGGCTGACCAGAGGTGTCTGGAGATCCGGGCTGAGAGTGAGCATCAGGAGAGCAAAAAAGGGGGCGAATTGTGCACTGGCTTGGCGCACACCAAATCAGGGATTGCCTGTACAGGATTCTAGACCTGCACAGTGCGCGCCAAACAGCGCTGCGCTGTACATGGACGGGTCGCGGCGCGACTTCCAGAATTCGCCCCATTCCTGGTTTTCATCCTCTTCTTCGTCCTTCACCCCAATCGCCCACACCATGCAGCAAGACCGCCACTTCACCAACGCCGCCCTCATCACCCGCCGCCACGCCGCCGTGGCCCGGGGCGTGGGCCAGGCCCATGACCTCTTCATCCAGAAAGCCCGCAACGCCGAGCTGTGGGATGTGGAGGGCCGCCGCTTCATCGACTTTGCCGGTGGCATCGCTGTGCTCAACACCGGCCACCTGCACGCCGGCGTGATCGCCGCCGTCAAGGCCCAGCTGGACCTGTACACCCACACCTGCTTCCAGGTGATTGCGTATGAGCCCTACGTGGAAGTGTGTGAGCGCCTGAACACCCTGGCCCCGGGCGCCTTTGCCAAGAAGAGCCTGCTGCTGACCACCGGTGCCGAGGCCGTGGAAAACGCCATCAAGATCGCCCGCGCCTACACCAAGCGCCCCGGCGTGATCGCCTTCACGGGCGGCTACCACGGCCGCACCAACCTCACGCTGGGTCTCACGGGCAAGGTCGCGCCCTACAAGATTGGGTTCGGTCCCTTCCCTGGCGAGATGTTCCATGCCCTGTTCCCCAACCCGTTGCACGGCGTGAGCGTAGAGCAAGCCCTGCACTCGGTGGAGCTGATCTTCAAGAACGACATCGAGCCCGAGCGAGTGGCCGCCTTCATCGTCGAGCCCGTGCAGGGCGAAGGCGGCTTCTACGTGGCCCCACCCGAATTCATCACCGGCCTCAAGGCCCTTGCAGACCGCTACGGCATCCTGCTGATTGCCGACGAAGTGCAAACCGGCGCGGGCCGCACAGGCACCTGGTTTGCGTGCGAGCAATGGCCGGTGGCACCCGACCTCATCACCACCGCCAAGTCTCTGGCGGGCGGCTTCCCCCTCTCGGGCGTGGTGGGCCGTGCCGATGTCATCGATGCTCCAGCGGCCGGTGGCCTGGGCGGCACCTATGCCGGCAGCCCCGTGGCTTGCGCTGCGGCCCTGGCCGTGATCGACGCGTTCGAGCAGGAAAACCTGTTGGCCCGCAGCCAGGACATGGGCGCGCTGCTGGTCAGTGCCCTGAAAGCAATGGCCGCCAAAGTACCCGCCATCGGCGACGTGCGCGGCCTGGGTGCCATGGTCGCCATCGAGTTGTTTGAAAACGGCGACGTGCACCGCCCCGACGCCGCACTGACCAAGAAGGTCGTTGCCGAAGCTGCACGGCGCGGGCTCATCCTGTTGTCTTGCGGAACCTACGGCAACGTGATCCGTATCCTGGTGCCCCTGACTGCATCGGACGAACTGCTGCACGAAGGCCTGGCCATCCTGGCCGACAGCTTCGCGGCTGTGGGCTGAACCCCTTCTCCCTTGATTGCCCCATCACCATGAACCACGCAGAACCCCTGGTCCGCTTCAGCGGCGTGCAAAAAACCTACGACGGCGAGCAGCTTGTGGTGCGCGCGCTGGACCTGGACATCCAGCGCGGCGAGTTTCTGAGCCTGCTGGGGCCCTCGGGCTCGGGCAAGACCACCACGTTGATGATGCTGGCGGGGTTTGAGTCACCCACCGCTGGCGACATCCTTCTGGACGGCAAGCAGATCACGCGCACGCCGCCGCACAAGCGCAACTTTGGCATGGTGTTCCAGAACTACGCGCTGTTCCCGCACCTCACGGTGGGGCAGAACGTGGCCTACCCGCTCACCGTGCGCAAGGTGCCCAAGGCCGAGCAGGCAGAACGCGTGAAGAAGGCGCTGGACATGGTGCGCCTGACCGGCATGGCCGACCGCCTGCCCGCGCGCCTGTCGGGCGGCCAGCAGCAGCGCGTGGCGCTGGCCCGCGCCCTGGTGTTCAACCCCCAGCTCGTGCTGATGGACGAGCCCCTTGGCGCCCTGGACAAGCAGCTGCGCGAGCACATGCAGATCGAGCTGAAAGAACTGCACCGCCAACTGGGCGTGACCTTTGTGTACGTGACCCATGACCAGGGCGAAGCCCTGACCATGAGCGACCGCGTGGCCGTGTTCAACGAAGGTGTCATCCAGCAGCTGGCCGATGTGGAGGCGCTGTACGAGACCCCGTCCAACCGCTTTGTGGCGGGCTTTGTGGGCGACAGCACCGTCATCACCGGCACCCTGCAAGGCAGCAGTACGGCGTGGGCGCTGCAGTTGCCCGATGGCCAGCGCCTGCCCGGCCTCAATGTGAACCACCTCGCACCCGGCGCACCGGCCGAGGCCTGCATCCGCCCCGAGCGCATTGCGCTGCATGCCGCCAGCGCCGCGCCCCAAGGCCCAGCCCTGCGCGCCACCGTGGCCCGCGCCATCTACTACGGCGACCACCTGCGCCTGATGTGCGACATCGGCGCCGGCCAGGCGCAGGCCACCGTCAAGCTGCCACTGACCCGCGCGGACGCCAACCCGCACCCCGAAACCGGCGATGCGGTGCTGCTGGAGTTCCCCACCGAGTCCGTGCGCATCTACGCCGTGCCCACCGTTCACTGAACCCGTTTTTTTGTTCCCCGTCCCCTTCCCTCAACCCCAAGGAATCCGCACCATGAAAAACAAGAGCCTGATCGCCTGCGCTGCCCTGTCTGCCTGCCTGGCCCTGCCCAGCCTGGCGCAGCAGCAACTCACCGTCGTCAACTTCGGCGGTGCCAACGCCAACGCACAGAAGAAGGCGTTCTACGAGCCCTATGAAAAGGCGGGCAACAAGATCGTGGCGGTGGAATACAACGGCGAGCAGGCCAAGGTCAAGGCCATGGTCGAGGCCAAGAAGGTGACCTGGGACGTGGTCGAAGTCGAATCGCCCGACGCCGCGCGCGGCTGCGACGAAGGCCTGTATGAAAAGCTGGACTACAGCAAGATCGTGCCCAAGGCAGACCTGCTGCCCGCTGCGGTGAATGAATGCGCCGTGGGCATCTTTGTGTGGTCTACCGTCATGGCCTACAACGGCGACAAGCTCAAGACCCCGCCCACCAGCTGGGCCGATTTCTGGGACACCAAGAAGATCCCCGGCAAGCGCGGCATGCGCAAGGGCGCGCGCTACAACCTCGAATTCGCGCTGCTGGCCGATGGCGTGAAGCCTGCCGATGTGTACAAGGTGCTGGCCACCAAGGACGGTGCCGACCGCGCCTTCAAGAAGCTGACTGAACTGAAGCCCAGCATCCAGTGGTGGGAAGCCGGCGCCCAGGCGCCCCAGTTCCTGGTGGCAGGCGATGTGGCGCTGACCACGGTGTTCAACGGCCGCATCGACGCCGCCAACCGCGAAGGCCGCAACCTCAAGATCTACTGGCCCGGCGGCATCTACGACCTGGACTACTGGGCCATCCCCAAGGGCACGCCCAACAAGGATGCGGCCGTGAAGTTCATCGCCTTCACCATGCAGACCCCGCAGCAGGCCGCCTACGCACAAAACATTGCCTACGGCCCCGCCAGCACCAAGGCCTTGGCCTCGCTGGACAAGAAGGTGCTGGACGACCTGCCCACCTCGGCCACCAATGCCAAGGAAGCCCTGCAGTTCAGCGTGGGCTTCTGGGCCGACCAGGGCGAGGCGCTGGAAAAGCGCTTTGCCGCCTGGGCCACGCAGTAATCAGCCTGCGCCCGCCCCGCCCGCCTGAGCCATGAGCCCGCACCCGCAGCAGACAGAGCCCACCACCATGCAAGCCCCCTCCGGCGTGATCGCCATGAACGCCCCTGAAATGGCCCCGCCCCGCGCACAGGACAGCCCTGCCCCCGGCGCCCTGCGCAAAGCCCTGGCCCGCGCCGAGGTGCGGCGCAAATGGCGGGCGTTCAGCCTCACGCTGCCCTTGCTGGTGTTCTTGCTGCTCACGCTGCTGGTGCCCATTGCCGCGCTGCTGCAGCGCGCGGTAGAGAACCCCGAGGTGGCCAACGCGCTGCCGGGCACCATGCGCGCCCTGGACGGCTGGGACCGGCGCGACGCACCACCGGCTGAGGCTTACGCCGCGCTGGTGGGCGATCTCGCCCGTCTGCCCGACCGCTCGGACGCCGGCGCCCTGGCGCGCCGGCTCAACTCCGAGGTGCCGGGCGCACGCTCCATGGTGATGGGGGCGTACCGCGACCTGCCCTTTGAAGGCTCTGCCGACGCCATCAAGGAGCGCCTGCTGGGCGCGGACGCCCGCTGGGGCGAGGCACCCTTCTGGCGGGCCATTGCAAAGAACGGTGCCCGCTGGACACCCGACTACCTGCTCGCCTCGGTGGACCTGCAGCGCGACGCGCTGGGCCAGGTTGAGCGCATGCCCGAAGAGCAGCGCGCCTTTGGCGGCATCCTGCTGCGCACGTTCCACATCAGCCTGGTGGTCACGCTGGTGTGCCTGCTGGTGGGCTACCCGCTGGCCTGGTGGTTGGCATCGCTGCCCGCCCGCTCAGCCAATGTGCTGATGATCCTGGTGCTGGTGCCGTTCTGGACCTCCATCCTGGTGCGCGTGGCCGCATGGATCGTGCTGCTGCAGTCCGAAGGCCTGGTCAACCGCGGCCTCATGGGCCTGGGCCTCATTGAGCAACCTTTGGCGCTGCTGTTCAACCGCACGGGCGTGGTGATTGCCATGGTGCACATCCTGCTGCCCTTCATGATCCTGCCGCTGTACAGCGTGATGAAGAGCGTGCCGCCCACCTACCTGCGCGCGGCGGTGTCACTGGGCAGTTCACCCATCGCCGCGTTCTTTCGGGTGTATGTGCCACAAACCTGCCCCGGCATTGGCGCGGGTGCGCTGCTGGTGTTCATCCTGGCCATTGGCTACTACGTCACGCCCGCACTGCTGGGCGGGGCCGACGACCAGATGCTGAGCTACTACATCGCCCGCTATACCAATGTGGAAGTGAACTGGGGCATGGCCTGCGCGCTGGGCGCCCTGCTGCTGGCCGCCACGCTGCTGCTGTACGGCGTGTACCGCCGCATTGGCAAGGCAGAGCTGAGCCTGGGCTAACCACTTAAGAATCAGAAGACACTCGCCATGCGCCATTTCCTGCCCCAATTTCCCCTCTACGCCACCCTGGCCGACAAGCTCGGTTGGTGGGCCGTGCGCGCGCTGTGCGTGGCCGTGCTGGTGTTCCTGCTGGCGCCCATTCTGGTGATGGTGCCGCTGTCGTTCTCCGAGAGCTCCTTCCTCGCCTACCCCATCCCCGGCTGGTCGCTCAAGTGGTACCGCAACCTGTTCGAGTCGGCCGAATGGGCCCGTGCCACGCGCAACAGCTTCATCGTGGCGCCTGCAGCCACGCTGATTGCCACCGTGCTGGGCACCCTCGCCTCCGTGGGCCTGTCGCGGGCGGACTTCCGCTTCAAGGGGCTGCTCATGGCGGTCCTGATTGCTCCCATGGTGGTGCCCATCATCGTGGTGGGGGTGGCCACCTACCTGTACTTTGCGCCGCTGGGTCTCGCCGACAGCTACGTGGGCCTCATCATCGTGCACGCAGCGCTGGGCGCACCGTTCGTGTTGACCACCGTGCTGGCCACGCTGGCCGGCTTCAACCACAACCTGGTGCGCGCGTCGCTGAGCCTGGGCGAGACTCCGCTGAACACCTTCTTTCGCGTGACGCTGCCGGTGATTGCACCGGGCGTGATCTCGGGGGCATTGTTTGCGTTTGCCACCTCGTTCGACGAAGTGGTGGTCACGCTGTTCCTGGCGGGTGCAGAGCAGGCCACGCTGCCGCGCCAGATGTTCACCGGCATCCGCGAGAACATTTCGCCCACCATTGCGGCGGTGGCAACGCTGCTCATCCTGTTCACCACCAGCCTGCTGCTGGCGCTGGAGTGGCTGCGGGGCCGGCGCGCATGACAGCGCAGGGTGCGTTCAACCTTGCACGCGCCCGCACCATGCCCCTGTTGCCGGTGCCACTTTGGCGACGCAGGCTACAGCCCTGCCCATGCTAGCCTTTGGCTAGACACGCGCCAGCCCACCGCCGCCCCTGCTCCCCTTCCCTTTTCTGCTCGCTCTCTGTTTCGTCACCTATCCCGGAAGCACTCCCATGGACATGAAGACATCGCCCCTCGCCCTGCTCAACGATCCCACCCTGCTCAAGACCGACGGTCTCATCAACGGCCAGTGGGTGGCGGGCAACAGCCGCTTTGACGTGAACGACCCGGCCACGGGCCTCAAGCTGGCCGACGTGGCCAACCTGGGCCCGGCCGATGCGGAGGCCGCCATTGCCGCCGCCAACGCCGCCTGGGGCCCCTGGAAGACCAAGACCGCCAAGGAGCGCAGCATCATCCTGCGCAAGTGGTTTGACCTGCTCATGGCCAACCAGGACGACCTGGGCCGCATCATGACGGCCGAGCAGGGCAAGCCTCTGCCAGAAGCCAAGGGCGAGGTCGCCTACGGCGCGAGCTTCGTCGAGTGGTTTGCCGAAGAAGCCAAGCGCATCAACGGCGAGACCCTGCCCCAGTTCGACAACAACCGCCGCCTTCTGGTGCTCAAGCAGCCCATCGGCGTGTGTGCAGCCATCACGCCGTGGAATTTCCCGCTGGCCATGATCACGCGCAAGGTCGCGCCCGCGCTGGCAGCAGGCTGCCCTGTGGTGATCAAGCCCGCCGAACTGACCCCGCTCACAGCCCTGGCCGCCGCCGAGCTAGCCATCCGCGCGGGTATTCCGGCCGGTGTGTTCAACATCCTGCCCGCCGACAGCGACAACTCCATCGCCATCGGCAAGGTGCTGTGCGCGAGCGACGTGGTGCGCCACATCAGCTTCACCGGCAGCACCGAAGTGGGTCGCATCCTGATGGCGCAGTCGGCGCCCACGGTCAAGAAGATGTCGCTGGAGCTGGGCGGCAACGCGCCCTTCATCGTGTTCGACGATGCCGATGTGGACAGCGCTGTAGAAGGCGCCTTTGCCAGCAAGTACCGCAACGCAGGCCAAACCTGCGTGTGCACCAACCGCTTTTACGTGCAGGAAGGCGTGTACGACGAGTTCGTGGCCAAGTTCGCGGCCAAGGTCAAGACGGCTAAGGTGGGCAACGGCTTCGAGGCCGGTGTGAACCAGGGTCCGCTGATCGAGGAAGCTGCACTCACCAAGGTGCAGCGCCATGTGGACGATGCACTCGCCAAGGGCGGCCAGGTGGTGGCCGGCGGCCAGCGTCTGACCAGCCTGGGTTCGGGCCAGTTCTTTGAGCCCACGGTGGTGGCCAATGCCTCGGCCGACATGCTGTGTGCACGCGAAGAAACGTTTGGCCCCTTCGCCCCGGTGTTCAAGTTCAAGACCGAGCAAGAAGCCATCGATGCTGCCAATAACACCGAGTTCGGCCTGGCCAGCTACTTCTACAGCCGCGATGTGGGCCGCATCTTCCGAGTGACCGAGGCGCTGGAATACGGCATGGTCGGCGCCAACGTGGGCATCCTGGCCACCGAGCATGTGCCTTTTGGCGGCGTCAAGCAGTCGGGCCTGGGCCGCGAAGGGTCGCACCACGGCATGGACGACTACGTGGAGATCAAGTACCTGTGCCTGGGGGACATCCAGAAATGAGACACCCCGATCAACTCATTTTTTGATAGCTGCTAGCGCATACTGGATAAGCACCACCAGCCAAAATCACTCAAATACCCGGCAGCACTCAACAGATTCTTGATCTGCCGGATTTTTGAACCAGCGGCCGGGCGGGGAAAAGCGGCGCCCAAGATGCTGCCTATAATCGAAGGCTGCGCGGGTGTCGTTCAATGGTAGGACTCTTGCTTCCCAAGCAAATAACGTGGGTTCGATTCCCATCACCCGCTCCAAATACAAAACCTGCCAGGCAGCAATGCATGGCAGGTTTTTTCATGGGCGGATGCCTTCGTGCAGAGGCACCCTAGCCCTGTAGCTTTGGCGGTGCCGTGGGCGATAGCCCCATGGCATGTGGCGATGCGGGCGCATGTGAGCGGGCTGAGGACGCATCCTGCCCCAGATTGAATCGAGCGATCGCAGTCACCATCTGCTCGGCCTGCACCCGCAGGCTGCTGGCAGCGGCGGCCATTTCCTCTACCAACGCAGCGTTCTGCTGGGTCGTCTGGTCGAGCTGCGTGACGGCCTCCCCCACCTGACCGATGCCTGCGGTTTGCTCGTTACTGGCCGCACTGATCTCAGAGACCATGTCCGCCACGCGCCGGATGGCACTGACCACCTCCTGCATGGTGGTACCCGCTTCGTCCGCCAGCGCCGAGCCCTGCTGCACCATGGCGCTGCTGGCGCCAATCAACTCCTTGATGGACTTGGCCTCTGCCGCCGTGCGCTGAGCCAGGTTGCGCACCTCGGCCGCCACCACCGCAAAGCCGCGGCCCTGCTCTCCCGCACGGGCCGCTTCGACAGCGGCATTGAGCGCCAGGATGTTGGTCTGAAAGGCGATCCCGTCGATCACGCCAATGATGTCGGCGATCTTTTGGCTGCTGGTGTGGATGTCCTGCATGGTGCGAACCACCTTGGAAACCACCTCTCCGCCCTGTTGTGCGACCCGGCTGGCCCCCACGGCCAGCTGATTGGCCTGGCCCGCACTGTCGGCGTTGTGGCGGATGGTGGCGCCCAGCTGCTCCATGCTGGCCGCTGTCTGCTCCAGGGCGCTGGCCTGGCCCTCGGTCCGTCCCGACAGGTCTTGGTTGCCCTGCGCAATCTCCGTACTGGCCGCCGATACGCTGTCGGCACTGGTGCGCACCGTGCCCAGGCTCTCCACCAACCGGACCCGAAAACCTTCCATGGCCTGGGCCAGAGAACCGATTTCATCGCGGGACTGAACGGAAACCGCGTGCGCGAGATCCCCCTGTGCCAGATAGCCGAGGGCTGTGCTCAGCTGCTGCACGGGGGCACCCACCAGCCGGCGCGTGGCGACCAACAACACGACCGTGAGCAACGCGAGTGCCACCACGACACCCAGCCAAAGCCAGGTCAGCACGCCGCGCGCTTCACTCATCATCTCTGACAAAGGTGCCTCGGCAACGATCACCCAGCTCCAGGGTTTGTAGTGTTCGACCGCCACGTAGCGGGTGGCGGTATCGTTCTCGCCATTGCGACGGGGTGACCAGCGGGACTCCAGATCGCCCGACGGCTCAACTGCAGCCAGCGAGGCCATCCATGCCTTGGCGTTGTCGTCCTTGTCATCCAGCTTCAGCGATTTGCCAGCGCCAGGCAACCCAAAAACCGTGCCCCGCGCGGGGCCCGATGAGAGATTGACCGCATACACGGCCCCCGTGGCAAACAGCTTTTGTCCCGCCATCACAGTGTCGAGCTTGCCCAGAATGGCTCCCATGTCAGACCCGATGAACAAGATGCCAATGGTGCGATTGCCCTCGCGGATGGGCTCATACACGGTCATGTACTCACGGCCAAACAGACCGGCTCGGCCGATGTAGGTTTTGCCCTCGTTCACAAGGGCGTAGGCCGGGTGCTTGCGGTCCAGCAGGGTCTTGTAGGCGCGCTCGCCATCCTGCTTTTTGAGGGACGTAGTCACGCGAATGAAATCGTCTCCTGTGCGCGCAAAAATCGTGGCCACTGCGCCCATGCTGTCCTTGGAGAAGCGGTCCACCACTTCAAAATCACCATTGACGGCAGCCCCCTGGAACGACAGCACTGCTTCCGACTTGCCGTCGGCCCCGGCTGATTCAGCGACGGTGAACTGGCCCGGGAAATTCGCCTTGAACAAGCTGAAGTCACGCTTGGCTTGCTCCTGCGCCGTTTCGTCGAAGGTTTGCACCAGCGTGCGCACCTGGGCCACGTACTGCGTGGCATCACCACGTGCCAGACGACCGAAATCGTTCCAGAGCAAGGCACTGACGATGCCCATCGTGGCCATCAAAACCGCCAACAGGCTGAGCAACGCCGCCAAGGAGAGTTTGAAGGCGATGGAATGGCGGGTTCTTGAGGAAGTCATCTGGTGCTTTTCTGTAATTTATGCATCGGCGTGCATATGAAAGAACCAAAGTACCCGATCTCGCGCAAAAACAAAACCATCGCGAGTGCAATGGCCTTTTCAAGCATAGGGAAAACCCTTGCCATTTCCACCTTGCAACAGCCCTGTTCACGAGCCGCAGAAAGGCCCTGACGGATAGCGTCAGGGTTGTGAGCGTGCTCAGGGCAAGCGCAGCGACTGCCTGCTTGCAAACACGCGGTGCTCACCAGTGACGGGGTCCACAAACTCGAGAGACCGGGCCAGCAATTGCAGGGGCCGCGAATAATCGCCATCGGGCGGGTCATTGACGACGGGATAGAAAGCGTCGTTGCGCAATGGCAGCCCCAGGGCGGCCATGTGCACCCGCAATTGGTGGCGTTTGCCGGTGACGGGCGACAACAGATACCGCGCCCAGTCACCGTCGGTCTCCAGCACCTGCATATGCGTGTGGCTGTTGGGTTCGCCCGGTGCCTCTTGCATGCGAAAAAACTGCGGGCTCTCCTCCACGCGACTGCGATGGTCGCGCGGGAAGACCAGTTCGGCACGCCAGGGCGCAACGGCCTCGTAGCGCTTGATGATCTGCCGGTCGCGGAACAGCGCCTGGTACGCACCGCGCGTGGCTTGGTGTACCGACAGCATCACCAAGCCAGCGGTATCGCGGTCGATCCGGTGCAGCGGCGACAACTCTGGCAGCCCCAGACGGCGTTTGAGGCGCACCAGCAGCGTGTTGTGCAGATACCGGCCAGAGGGAGTGACGGGCATGAAGTGCGGTTTGTCCGCCACCACCAGGTGCTCGTCCTGATACACCACGGTTTCGCTGAACGGCAAGGTGGGCTCGGCCGACAGGCTGCGGTAGTAGTAGAGGCGCAGCCCCCCCTCAAACGGCCGCACAGGCAGCACGGCCTGTCCGCGCTCGTCGATCACATCGCCAGCCTCCATGCGCTGGCACCATTCATCGCGGGGCACCGCAGGCAGCCGTTCCGCCAAAAAATCCAGCATGCTGCCCTGCCCATGCGTCGGCAGCACCACGCAACTGGGGCTGACTCCATCGCGCACAGGCAGTACGTGGGGATGGCGAGGGTTGTGCATGGTGCGCGGATTCTAGGGGGTTGGATCAGCATCGCGATAGGCCCACGGTCGACTCCGGCCGGTGTTTCACACCAACCCAAAGACACATCGCGGAGGCCACACAGGCCGGCGTTGTAGGACAAGCGCGCCAAAGAGCCGCGTGGTGCCCAAAGCCGCGTGGTGCGGGGCTAGCATGACCACTCCATGACAGACTCCCAGATCGATCACCATAACAAATCAGCAGCGGCTGCCTTGCCTGCCGCGTCCCAACTACGGCGAGGCCACCGCTGGGTGCGCATGGGATGGACGCTTCTCGCAGCCATTGTGGGGTTGCTGCTGATCGGCGTGGTAGCAGTGAGCCAGTGGGACTGGAACCGCGCCAAACCGTGGCTCAGCCAAACCATCAGCGAGGCGACGGGCCGGCAGTTTGCGGTGGAAGGCAATCTATCGGCCTCATGGCACTGGCCGCAGCCTCTTGAAGAGGGCTGGCACCGCTGGGTGCCAGGCATCACATTGGAAGGCACCCAACTGGTCATGCAGGACCCACCGGGGTTTGTCCGCCCTGGCAAGGCCGCAGCGGCCCGCCCCACGGCGCGTGCCGACATGGCCCGCGCATCGCTCAAGCTCTGGCCCCTTTTGGCGCGGGAAGTGGTCATCGATTCCCTGGAACTTACTGACCCGGACATCGCCCTCGCCCGTCTGCGCGACGGCTCCAACAACTGGACGCTGACGTCCCCGAGGACGCGCGACGACACCATGCCGCGGTGGGCATTCCGCATCGACCAGCTGTTGGTTCGCAAAGGGCAGTTGGCCTATGCCGACGCAGCCCGGGACCTTGACCTGACCGCGCACGTCGATACGCTGAACGATAGGCCACAAGTCGCCGCCCCACGAGAAGCAGCCTCTCCGGCGTCCGCCACGGCCGACGCAGCCAGTCCCTCTGCCTATGGTGTGCGCTTCAATTTCAAGGGCACCTTGGGGAAGGCACGCGTCCAAGGCGAGGGGAAGGCGGGCCGCGTGCTCACGCTGCGCGACAAGGAGGTGAATTACCCGCTGCAGTTCACGGCCAAGGCGGGCAGCGTGGAGACAGCGGTGGAAGGCGTTCTGGCCAATCCAGGCGCGCTGTCAGGCATGGATTTTCAGGTCATGCTCAAGGGTGCCAGCATGGCGGATCTGTATGCGCTCACAGGCTTGGTCCTACCGAACACGCCGGCGTTTCAAACGCGGGGGCGACTGCTGGGCAGCCTGCAGCCGGGCCGGGCTGTGTGGGACTACCGCGACTTCACCGGCACCGTAGGCCAGAGCGATCTGCATGGCACCCTGCGCTTTGTGTCGGGTGCGCCGCGGGGCAAACTGTCGGGCGACATCACCTCCAGCCAGTTGCGCCTCGTGGACTTGGGCCCGGTGCTTGGCACGGCTACCAGGGCGACGGCCCTGCAGGCAGGCCGCAACGGCAAGGTGTTGCCAGACGCCGCGTTTGCAACCGACCGATGGAATGCCATGGACATGGACCTGAAGTTCGCAGGGCAGCGCGTGGTAAGACCCAACAGCTTGCCGCTGGAAGACCTGAGCGTGCACGCGCGCTTGGAAGATGCCGTATTGCGTCTCGAGCCCCTGCACTTTGGCGTGGCCAAAGGGCAGATCGACTCGAAATTGGTGTTGGACAGCCGCAACCGGCCGCTCACGGTACGCATGGACACCCGCGTGCAAAACCTGCGGCTCGCGTCACTGTTTCCTGAAGTGGAACTCACACGCAAAAGCCTGGGACGACTCGATGGAGCCGTGGCCCTCAATGGCAAGGGCAGCTCGGTGGCGCAGTGGCTAGGCACCAGCACCGGGGAAGCCCGGCTGTATGTGCGCGACGGCACCCTGAGCCGCGAACTGCTGGACCGTGCAGCCCTCAACGTCGGCAGCATCGTGGTGGGCAAACTGTTTGGTGATGACAAGGAGGTGCAGTTGCGTTGCGCGGTGGCCGACCTGGCAGTGCGCGAAGGCGTTGCCACTGTCCGCACCGCCAAGCTGAGCACCAACGAGGCAGTGGTGGATGTCACCGGCACCATCGACCTGGCACAGGAACGCCTGAACCTGAGTGTCAAACCCTCCTCGCTGCAATGGAAATTCTTTTCCCTGCGCACTCCGCTGTATGTGCGCGGCACTTTGGGCAAACCCCAGGTGGGCGTGGAGCCTGGCCCCCTGCTGTTGCGTGCCGGCGCAGCGATTGCCGCTGCCGTGGCCGCGCCCGCAGCCCTGGCCTTGGTACCTGTGACGGTACCCGGCGCCGACGACGATGCTCAGTGTGCGCCCTTGCTCGCACAGGCCACGCAACCGGTCCGGGCAGGGCCAGCGGGCACGCCCGCAGCACGCGCGCATTCACGCTAGAGCCTGTCTTGATCCCCCCGAGGGTCGCGCAGCAGTGAGCGTCCAGTGGCCCCATCTTGAAGACAGACCGGCGGTATAGGAGCCTCGTGTCCACTAACTCTTGGTGGACACGTGAACACTATCTCAGATCAACAAGTCAGCCCGCGCCGGCGGCGTCGCCTGCACAGTGATGAATTCAAAGCCGATGCTGTAGCCAGTTGCATGCAGCCTGGCATGTCGATGGCTGCCGTAGCGATGGCCCACGGCGTCAATGCCAACCTACTGCGCCGCTGGGTCCGCCAGGCCGAGTTGAGGCCACCGGGCCCCGCGCTGGACAGGCCCACCTCCAATGGCGTGCAAGCGCCTGAGGCCAAGCCATTGTTCGTCCCAGTAAGCCTACCGCCATTGGCAGCAGCAACGCAGGTCGCTGACATTCGCATTGAGCTGCAGCGCGGTGCCACAGCGATCACCGTCACCTGGCCGGCCAGCGCCGCCAGCGAGTGCGCCGCGTGGATGCGTGAGCTACTGCGATGATCCGCATTGACACGATGTGGTTGGCTGTAGAGCCGATCGACATGCGTGCCGGTGCCGACCGGCTGCTGGCGCGCGTGGTGCAGGTATTTGGTGCTGCTCAGGCCCACCACGGCTACCTCTTCGCCAATTCCCGCGGCACTCGCATCAAACTGCTCGTGCACGACGGCTTCGGCGTGTGGTGTGCGGGGCGGCGCCTGAACGCTGGGCACTTCACTTGGGCCTCAGCTACCTCGGGCGGTCCTGCCTCGCTGGAACTCGGGCGTGCTCAGTTCGACGCCCTGGTGCTCGGCCTGCCCTGGCAGCGTCTGCCAGAGCTGCAGCTCATCTGCCGGGCATGAGCGCCGCTCGCTGACAACGGCAGTTGTGCTGATGGTGCTGCCAAGCAGTGTCTGGCACGATGCCCCTATGCTCGACCTGCGCAACCTCACGGCCCATGACCTGCAAGGTCTGACGCCGGATGCCGTTGCGGCGCTGGCCCGGCAGATGCTTGAACACATCGAGCAGCAGGCTGGCCAGTTGCAGCAAAAGGATCGAGAGCTTGAACGCAAGGACCGCGAGATCGCGCTGCGCGAGGCCAAGCTGGAGAAGGTGCAGTTCGAGCTGGCGCGCTTGAAGCGCTGGAAGTTCGGCGCCAAGACCGAGGCCATGAGCGCCGACCAGCGGCGCCTGTTCGAGGAGACCTGGGCCGAGGACGAGGCCGGCCTGCAGGCCCAACTCGATGCACTGCGCCCCCAGGTCACGCAAGCCGGCCAGGGTACACCCCCGAAGCCCCCGCCGCGCCGGCCGCGACGCCAAGCGCTGCCCGAGCACTTGCGTCGAGTCGAACACCATCACGAGCCTGCAGACACTTCCTGCCCGAGCGAGGGCTGCGGCCGCGCCATGACCCGCATCGGCGAAGACGTCAGCGAGCGACTGGACATCATCCCGGCCGAGTTCTTCGTGCACCGCCACATCTATGGCAAGTGGGCGTGCCGCTGCTGCCAAGTGTTGAAGCAGCAGCCCGCAGTCGCCGAAGTCATTGACGCCGGCCTGCCTGCCAGCGGATTGCTGGCCCATACGCTCATCAGCCGCTTCGCCGACCACTTACCGTACTACCGGCAGGAGGAGATGAATGCGAGAGCCGGCGTGCATACGCCACGCTCAACGCTCGCCAGTTGGGCTGGCCAGGCTGGAGCAGCCCTGGAGCCGCTGTACGAAGCGCACAAGCGCTTCGTGCTTGCCAGCCGGGTTCTGCACGCCGATGAGACGCCAGTAGCACTCCTGGACCCGGGGGCTGGCAAGACCCGCAAAGCCTATGTGTGGGCTTATGCCCGCAGCCACCACGATCCGACACCGGGCGTGGTCTACGAGTTCGCCCGCGGACGTGGCGCGCAATACCCAAGGGACTTCCTAGCTGGTGACGAGAGCGCCAGGCTGCCCGCCTGGCAAGGCACGCTGCTAACTGACCGCTACGGCGCCTACGACCCGGTGCTCGATGAGCGAGTACACCCAGGTCGCAAGGCCGCAGCATGCGTAGCACACGCCCGGCGAAAGTTCGACGAGCTTGCCAAGGCCGGCACCAGCGCGGTGGGCGAAGACGCGATACAGCGCTTCGCAGGCATCTACGCGGTCGAACGTGAACTCGCTGGCTTGAGCGATGAGGAGCGGCGCAGCGGGCGGCAGGCACTGGCGCGGCCGCTGTGGGACCAGCTCAATGCCTGGCTGCAACTTGAGCGCCGGCGCGTGGCCGATGGCGGCTCGACGGCAGCTGCCATCGACTACACGCTCAAGCACTGGACGGCACTTACGCGTCACCTCGATGACGGCGCGGTACCCATCGATAACAACCACCTGGAGCGCCAGATCAAGCCATGGGCGATGGGGCGCAAGGCATGGATGTTCGTGGGCAGTGAACTTGCCGGGCAACGCGCGGCTGTGGTGATGAGCTTGGTGCAGTCGGCCCGCATGTGTGGCCGCGAGCCCTGGGCCTACCTGCGCGACGTTCTGCTGCGGCTGCCGACGCAGCTCAACAGCCGCATCGAGGACCTACTGCCGCATCGGTGGCAGCCCGCCTAAAACCGCCGATCGCCTACCGCAAGGTGGGCCGACCAGACGCTCACGCGCAGCAGTCTCATGGAGTGCCCCTCATGCCCCAGCGATGCCCCGCCGCATGACCGTCGCCAATAAAAAAGCCCACGGCTTTCACCGTGGGCTTCTTGCTGCCTTGTAGCGAAGCGAAGATCAGTCTGCGGTGGCCTCTTCGGGCTCAGCAGGTTCCGACTTGGCAGAGCGCTCCTTTTTGGGCAAGGGCTGAATGTCGAGCAGCACCTCGGGTGTTTCCACGCCCTTGTCGTCCTTCTTCATTTCGATATCCACGGTCAGACGTCCCCCTTCGGTGAGACGACCAAACAGCAGTTCGTCGGCCAGGGCGCGGCGGATGGTGTCCTGGATCAAGCGCTGCATCGGGCGCGCACCCATGAGTGGATCGAAGCCCTTCTTGGCCAGGTGCTTGCGCAGCGTGTCGGTAAAGGTGACCTCCACCTTCTTCTCGGCCAGTTGGGTCTCCAGCTGCAGCAGGAACTTGTCCACCACGCGCAGGATGATCTGCTCGTCGAGCGCCTTGAAGTTGACGATGGCGTCCAGCCGGTTGCGGAACTCGGGCGTGAACAGGCGCTTGATATCGCCCATTTCGTCGCCCGCCTGCCGCGGGTTGGTGAAGCCGATCGTCGCCTTGTTCATGGTCTCGGCGCCAGCATTTGTGGTCATGATGATGAGCACGTTGCGGAAGTCAGCCTTTCGGCCGTTGTTGTCCGTCAGCGTGCCATGGTCCATGACCTGCAGCAGCACATTGAAGATGTCCGGATGCGCCTTCTCGATCTCGTCGAGCAGCAGCACCGCGTGCGGCTTCTTCGTGATGGCTTCGGTCAGCAGGCCGCCCTGGTCAAAGCCCACATAGCCGGGCGGCGCGCCAATCAGACGGCTGACCGCATGGCGCTCCATGTACTCAGACATGTCGAAGCGGATCAACTCGATGCCCATGATATATGCGAGCTGCTTGGCGGCTTCGGTCTTGCCGACGCCCGTGGGGCCGCTGAACAGGAACGAACCGATCGGCTTGTCGCCCTTGCCCAGGCCCGAGCGCGCCATCTTCACCGAACTGGCAAGCACTTCCAGAGCCTTGTCTTGGCCAAACACCACGCTCTTGAGATCGCGTTCCAGCGTCTGCAGCTTGCCGCGGTCGTCGTTGGAGACATTGGCAGGCGGAATGCGCGCGATCTTGGCCACGATTTCTTCGATCTCGGCCTTGCCAATGGTCTTCTTGCGCTTGCTCGGCACCATGATGCGCTGGGCGGCGCCGGCCTCATCGATCACGTCGATGGCCTTGTCAGGCAGGTGACGGTCGTTGATGTACTTGGCACTCAGCTCAGCAGCCGCCTGCAGGGCAGCCGCAGCGTACTTGACGCTGTGGTGCTCTTCAAAACGCGACTTCAGGCCCTTGAGGATATCGATGGTTTCAGCCACGCTCGGCTCGACCACGTCCACCTTCTGGAAGCGGCGGGACAGGGCAGCGTCCTTCTCAAAAATGCCGCGGTATTCCGTGAATGTGGTCGCGCCAATGCATTTGAGCTGCCCGCTGGAAAGCGCCGGCTTGAGCAGGTTGGACGCGTCCAGCGTGCCACCTGACGCAGCGCCTGCACCGATCAGGGTGTGGATCTCGTCGATGAAAAGGATGGCATTGGGCTTGTCCTTGAGGGACTTGAGCACGCCCTTGAGGCGCTGCTCGAAATCACCCCGGTACTTGGTACCCGCCAGCAGCGCGCCCATGTCGAGCGAATACACCGTGGCCTCGGCCAGAATCTCGGGCACGTCGTTCTGGGTGATGCGCCAAGCAAGACCCTCGGCAATCGCCGTCTTGCCCACGCCAGCTTCACCCACCAACAGCGGGTTGTTCTTGCGGCGACGGCACAGGATCTGAATCGTGCGCTCTACTTCGTAGTGGCGCCCGATCAGCGGATCAATCTTGCCGTCCTTGGCAGCCTGGTTCAGGTTCTGGGTGAACTGCTCGAGAGGCGACGCCTTTTCGTTGCGCTCGCCGCCACCGCCCTCTTCACCTTCAGCCTGGTTTTCGGCCTTCGCTGGTTCTGGGGGCTCACCTTTCTTGATGCCGTGGGCGATGAAGTTGACCACGTCGAGGCGCGTGACGCCCTGCTGGTGCAGGTAGTACACGGCGTGCGAATCCTTCTCGCCAAAGATGGCCACAAGCACGTTGGCGCCCGTGACCTCTTTCTTACCGTTGCCCGTGGATTGCACGTGCATGATCGCGCGCTGGATCACACGCTGGAATCCCAGTGTGGGTTGCGTGTCCACCTCGTCAGATCCTGCAACCTGGGGGGTATTGTCTTTAATGAAGTTAGCCAATGATGAACGCAGATCATCAATGTTGGCCGAACATGCGCGCAGCACCTCCGCTGCGCTGGGGTTATCGAGCAATGCAAGCAACAGATGCTCCACGGTGATGAACTCGTGGCGCTGCTGGCGGGCCTCAACAAAGGCCATGTGCAAGCTGACTTCCAGTTCCTGGGCAATCATGTGAACTCCTTTGTGCTTGCGTGGAAGGGATAACTGTAGATCGGGATCAAAAACCTGTTATTCAACAGGCTCACTGACACATTGCAGTGGGTGGCCCGCTTTGAGGGCGGCGTCAAGCACTTGTTCTACCTTGGTGGCGGCAACGTCGCGCGAATAAACGCCGCAAACGCCTTTACCGTCAAGGTGGATCTTCAACATGATCTGGGTGGCCGTTTCGCGGTCTTTGCTGAAGAATTCCTGCAGCACCACGATGACAAACTCCATGGGGGTGTAGTCGTCGTTGAGCATGACCACCTGATACATCTGTGGCGGCTGGGTCTTTTGGGTGCGCCTCTCGAGCACGACCGAACCGCCATCATCCCGCGCAGGCCTTGTCGCCGGCGGCGCGGTAGGGGGTGAAGGTGGTTTTGTTGCCATGAAAATCATTCTAGCGACCCGCACGGGAGGCTGCTGCTGGAGAAGCTGGTTGTTGAACAGGTATTTTTCAACCCATGGCGTACAGAAACTTGCGCCGGGCAATCCATCACTCGTAGACCACAGTAGCAGCGCCTGCACCTACCTGCGCCGTCCATGCGGCCAGAGCGGCATCGCTGGGGTAAAAACGTGCGTTCTCGCCCAGTTGCAACTCCGCCACTGCGACCGCGTCATCTGACAGGCAACGCACGCCCATACGCACGCGCAGTCCGTGCAGCAGCTCTCCCTCGGCGATTTCTTCACGCAACGGCGGAAATTCGCGCACCAGGCGCGGCACGTCTGGCGCCTTGTCGGCCACCGCTACATGCAGGTATTTGCCAAACCGGCAACGCGCTCCCGCCAGGTCCCACACCTGCTGCACCTTCACACGCAAGCCTCCGCTGAAGTGGTCCAGCTGCAGCCGCCCCATCATCACCACAAACTCGTCCTCCTTGAGCTGATTGCGGTAGGTGTTCAGCAATGCCTCATCGGCAGAAGCCTCGATCACGGCAGACTTGTCATCCAGCTTGAACAGACCCAACCGGCCGCGCTGCCCGTTGATGACCCGAAAGTCGCTGATGATGCCGGCCAGCACCTGGGGCTCGCGGCTGTCGAGCAGTTCATCAATCTGCGTGCGCACAAAACGGCGCACCTCGGTGGCCACCTCGTCGAACAGGTGACCGGACAGGTAGAACCCCACGGCAGTTTTTTCGAGCGTGAGCCGCTCCTTGATGCCCCAAGGGGTTGCGTCCACCAGATCCGGCTCCTGGGTGCTCGATCCATGGGCGTCATCGCCCATCATGTCGAACAAACCACCCTGGTTCACATTGGCCAGCGTGGCGGCGGCAAAGTCGAAGGCCCGATCAATGGAGGCCACCAGGGCCGCCCGGTTGAGGTGGATGGAATCAAAGGCGCCCGCTTTGATCAGCGCTTCCACTGTGCGCTTGTTCATGCGGGCCTTATCCACACGCACACAAAAATCAAACAGGCTCTTGAAAGGCCCCGTGGTGGATCCCTGCGGCCCTTCGCCACGCCCTTCCCGGGCGGCGACGATGGCTTCAATCGCCTGCTGACCCGTACCCTTCACAGCCCCTAGGCCATATCGGATGATCTTGTCGGTGACCGGCTCGAACCGATAGAAGCCCCGGTTCACATCCGGCGGCTCGAACGACAGACCCATCTTTTGCGCGTCTTCGAACAACACCTTGAGCTTGTCGGTGTCATCCATTTCCACGGTCATGTTGGCGCAGAAGAACTCGGCCGTGTAGTGCACCTTGAGCCAACCAGTGTGGTAGGCCAGCAAAGAGTAAGCAGCAGCGTGTGACTTGTTGAAGCCATAGCCCGCGAACTTCTCCATCAAGTCGAACACTTCGTCGGCTTTTTCCTGGCTGATGCCCTTTTCTGCCGCACCCTTGCGGAAGATGGCGCGGTGTTCGGCCATCTCCTCGGCCTTCTTCTTGCCCATGGCGCGCCGCAGCATGTCTGCGCCACCCAAGCTGTAGCCGCCCAGTACCTGGGCGGTCTGCATCACCTGCTCCTGGTACACCATGATCCCGTAGGTCTCAGCCAACACGGGTTCGACCAGCGGGTGGGGGTACTCCACCACTTCCTTGCCATGCTTGCGATTCACAAAGCTGGGGATCAGGTCCATGGGCCCTGGCCGGTACAACGCATTCAGGGCAATCAAGTCCTCCAGCCGGCTTGGACGCGCCTCTTTCAACATGCCCTGCATGCCGCGGCTTTCAAACTGGAACACGGCCTCCGTCTTGCCCTCGGAGAACAACCGGTAGGTGGGCCCATCGTCGAGCGGTATGTTCTCGAACGCAAAGTTCTCCTGCCCCTTGTGGCGCTTGATGATGAACTCGCGCGCAATCTCGAGGATGGTGAGCGTGGCCAAGCCCAAGAAGTCGAACTTCACCAAGCCGATGGCTTCCACGTCGTCCTTGTCATACTGGCTCACGGCAGACTCGCTGCCCGGCTGCTGGTAGAGCGGACAAAAATCGGTGAGTTTGCCCGGCGCAATCAATACACCCCCGGCATGCATGCCGATGTTGCGTGTCATGCCTTCAAGCTTCTGCGCCATCTCGATGACGGTCTTGACGTCTTCTTCCTTGCGCACACGCTCGTAGAGCATGGGCTCCAGTTCCAGCGCGTAGTTGTTCTTGTCACCTTCCTTTTTCACCTCGGGTGGGTAGGCCAGGGTGTAGGACATGCCGGGCTTGCCGGGCACGAGCTTGGAGATGCCATCACAGAAGGTGTAACTCATGTCCATCACCCGACCGACATCGCGGATCGCCGCCTTGGCGGCCATGGTGCCGAAGGTGGCGATCTGGCTCACCGCGTTCTTGCCGTACTTCTCCTTAACGTAGTCGATCACCCGGTCGCGGTTGGACTGGCAGAAATCGATGTCGAAGTCGGGCATCGATACCCGTTCTGGGTTCAGGAAGCGCTCGAACAGCAGGTTGTATTGCAACGGGTCCAGATCGGTGATCTTCAACGCGTACGCAACCAGCGAGCCGGCCCCCGACCCACGACCCGGCCCCACCGGGCAGCCGTTCAGCTTGGCCCACTGAATAAAATCACCCACGATCAGGAAATAGCCAGGAAACCCCATCTTGAGAATGGTGCCCAGCTCGAACTCCAGACGCTCCACATACCGTGGACGCTGGCTTTCGCGCTCGGCCTCGCGAGGAAAGAGGTGTTTCAGGCGATCCTCTAGCCCCTCGAAAGAGGCATAGCGGAAATACTCGTCGATGGGCATGCCGTTGGGCGTCGGAAAATCCGGCAACTGCGGCTTGCCAAGCACCAGGGTCAGATTGCAGCGCTGCGCAATCTCGACCGTATTGGCGATGGCCGATGGCAGATCGGCAAACAAGGCCTCCATCTCGGCGGAAGACTTGAAATACTGGTCGCGAGTGAACTTGCGCACCCGGCGCGGGTTGGCCAGGATTTCCCCCTCGGCGATACAGATGCGCGCCTCGTGTGCCTCGTAATCATCAGGCTCGGCAAACTGCACAGGGTGGGTGGCCACCACCGGCAGGTTCAGCCGGGCTGCGAGCTGCGCTGCGGCCACCACATGGGCTTCGTCGTCGCCTCGGCCGGCCCTTTGCAGCTCAACATAGAACCGGTGCGGAAAAATGCCCGCCAAACGCAGCGCGATATCGGCCGCACCCGACTCATCCCCCTTCATCAGCGCCTGACCCACTGGGCCCGCCTGGGCGCCAGACAGGGCGATCAAGCCCTCCGACAGCTCCTCCAGCCAGGCCCAGGTGCTCAGCGCGAGGTTTTTGGCGATGTTACGTGTCCAGGCCCGGGCCAGCAGCTCCGACAGGTTCAAATAACCTTGGCGGTTTTGCACCAGAACAATCAGACGTGAGGGAGCAGCACCCGCCTCGCCTTCAACAAAGATCTCGGCGCCCAAGATGGGCTTGACCCCCTTGCCTCGGGCCTCCTTGTAAAACTTGATCGCGCCAAAGAGATTGTTGAGATCGGTGATGGCCAGCGCAGGCTGGCCGTCCTTGGCAGCGGCTTTGGCCACCTCATCGATACGATTGGTACCGTCAACGACGGAGAACTCGGTGTGCAGGCGCAAATGAACAAACATGCAGGCATTGTAGAAACCCCGGCAGCCCACCTGTGACAGCCCGGGCCGCTATACCTTCAGACCACGGGCGCCCCAGTACAATGCTTTTTCGTGCCCAGAATGACAGCGAGGGCTGCCGTGTCGAGTGCGTCAGGCGCACCCCCTCGCTGCAGAGCCCCTGAGCCCCTTCTTGCGCACCTTTTTCCTTCTTTGCTGAAAGCTGCTTGCGATGCTGCGTGCCCCACTGCCCCTTGTTTCCGCCTTGCTGCTGGCCGGTCTGCTGGCTGGCTGCTCCAGCACCACGGTCGATAAAACGGCGGGCTGGAGCCCCAATCGCATCCACTCGGAAGCCCAGGACGAAATGAACAGCGGGGCCTATGACAAGGCCGTTCCGCTGCTGGAAAAGCTGGAGGGCCGTGCAGCAGGTACCCCACTGGCCCAGCAAGCCCAGATCGACAAAGCCTATGCCCACTACAAGGCGGGCGAAAAGGCACAGGCCGTCGCGACGCTGGACCGCTTCATGAAGCTGCACCCCGCCAGCCCTGCACTGGACTATGCGCTGTACCTGAAGGGCCTGGTCAACTTCAACGACAACCTGGGCCTTTTCTCATTCATCTCACGCCAGGATCTGTCCGAGCGCGACCAGAAGGCCGCCAAGGACTCGTTTGAAGCGTTCAGTGAATTGGTCACGCGCTTTCCCGAATCCCGCTACGCGCAGGACTCTCGCCAGCGCATGACCTACATCGTCAATTCGCTGGCCCAGTACGAAGTGCATGTGGCACGGTACTACTTTGAGCGCGGCGCCTACGTGGCCGCCATTGGCCGTGCGCAAGTGGCATTGGCAGACTACCAGGGTGTTCCCGCGCTCGAAGAGGCGCTGTACATCTTGATCCAGTCGTACGACGCCTTGGGGATGACCCAGCTGCGGGACGATGCGCGCCGCGTGATGGACAAGTCCTACCCGCAAAGCGCCTATCTGAGTGGCGGCGTCAAGGGCAAGTCGGATCCATGGTGGAAGGTCTGGTGAGCGCCAGCAGCGCAGCCTCAAATTCGTCAGGCGATTCCAGCCGCCGCATCGGTGGCAAAGCGGCCAGCAAGCGCTTGCCATAACCCATGGTGACGAGGCGCGTGTCGCCTACCACCAGAATGCCCCGGTCCGTTTCATGCCGGATCAAGCGGCCCGCACCTTGCTTGAGCGCTACCGCCGCCTCAGGCAGCGCGTAGGACTTGAACGCTTTGCCCCCTGCCTTTTCGATGCGCTGGGTACGTGCCTCCACCAGCGGATCTCCCGGCGGCGGAAACGGCAGCTTGTCGATCACCACCAGCTGCAGAGCATCTCCCGGCACATCAAAACCCTCCCAGAACGAGGCCGACGCCACCAGCACACAGCCCGGGCGGCCGTGCGACGCCCCCTCGCGAAAACGCTCCATCAGGCGCCGCTTGGGCCAGTCGCCCTGCACCAGCACTTCCAGTGCACCCGAACCTTGCCACCGCGCTTTGAGCGCATCACCGATGGTGCGCAAGGCCTTCAATGTGGTCGTGAGCACCAGCGTACGCCCCGCCAATGGCTCGGCGGCAGAGGCAACCCAATCAGCCACGCTGCGGCTGTGGGACGGGTCGGCAGGCGACGGCAACTCGCGCGGCACATACAGTGCAGCCTGCCGAGCGTAATCAAATGGGCTGGTCACGCGCAAGATGCGCGCATCCTGCAGCCCGGCACGTTCGGTGAACCAGGTCAGAGCTTCATCGTCACCCAGGGTGGCCGAGGTAAAAATCCACGCCCGACCAACGCCTGCGGAAGTGTCCTCGGGCCAGGCATCTCCCTGCGAGGCCTCTGCGGGCGACGCCAGAATTCGTGTGCGCATGGCATCAGCAATGTCCAGCGGGGACTCGATCAAGCGCAACTGGCTGCCCACATCCAGCCAGCGAACTCCATCGGCCTGGCAAGGGCCCGAAAACCGCGCCATCCTGGCCAACAGTGCGTTACCGCGCTCGTACAGCCGCTCCAGATCAGGTGCCATTTCGCTCACGGTGTCCAGTGCCTCCAGGGCCTGCGCACACGCAGATGCCACCGAGCGCAGCGCGGCCTGCCACGCAGAGCCTGATACCCCCTCGGGTATCTCTTCTGTCCAGCGCAGCCTGCTCGCCCCTGAAACACTGCCCCCGCCATTGACCGCTGCCACGCCCACCGCCAGACGCAGGTTCCGCGCAGACAACTCCACACGCTGCGCAAGACCTGCCCAGTCAGCCAGGCCCCGCGCATGTTGCAACCCTGCCATCAGCAGGTCACGGGCAAAGTCCGTCCATTGCCCCGTGGAAATCTGCGCACCTAAAAACTGCACACCTGTCTCATTGATCTGGTGGGCCTCGTCGAAGACCACCACACGCACCGTGGGCAGCAACTCGGCCATGCCCGATTCGCGCACCGCCACATCAGCAAAGAACAGATGGTGATTGATGACCACGATATCGGCCGCCAGCGCCTCGCGCCGCGCACGATGGACGTGGCATTCGCGAAACCGGGGGCACGGTGAGCCCAGGCAATTCTCACGCGTCGAAGTGACCAGCGGAATCACGGGGGAGCGTTCATCCAGTCCTGTCAGCTCCGCCAGATCGCCCGACACGGTATGGCGCGACCAGTCTTCCACCTTGGCCAGCACACGCACCACTCCACGGTCCTGAGCCTGGACATCCAGCCGCGCCTGCTCCATGCGATGCAGGCACAAGTAACTGGCGCGCCCCTTGAGCAGGGCCATGCGGACGGGCAGCCCCAGGATCTGCGCCAAGCGAGGCAGATCTCGCGCAAACAGCTGGTCTTGCAAGGCCTTGGTCGCCGTGGACAAAAGCACCCGCTCGCCACTGAGCAAGGCCGGAACCAGATACGCATAGGTCTTGCCCACTCCCGTGCCCGCTTCCACCACCAGTGCCCCACCCTCGGCAATGGTGTGCGCCACTGCAACGGCCATCTGGGTCTGGCCATCACGCGGTTGAAAATGCCCATCTGCCCGAGCCAGTACGCCATCGGGGGCAAAGACCTCCGGCACCATGGCCACCAACGACATCAGGCAGGCTCTTGGGGTTGCAGCTGCTGCTCAAGCCGCTCAAGCGCGTCGCGCAGCACGAGACGGCGCTTTTTGAGTCGACGCAGGGTGAGTTCGTCAGGCGCCACGTCGGGCGTACACCGGTCGATCAACGCGTCAAGATCGGCATGCTCCATGCGTAGCTCGATCAACTGACGGTGGGGGGAGTGCAGGCTGGGTTTCAAGGCAGGAGGCCGCAGACATGGCAAAAATGCCACAGGCGGGCGGATAATACGCGCTTGGCCCGCTTTCCACGACAGGCGTTCGCGTAGGCGCCCCCACAATCTGCAGCATGACCAAAGCGTTTCGCCTCATCGCCTCCACCGGCATCCACAAGGGTGACCGCGAATACCAGCAAGACCAGGTGGCACTGATCTCTCACGAACGGCACAACGGCTGTGTTCTGGGGGTGGTCGCCGACGGAATGGGTGGCCGCAGCGGGGGGCGCAAGGCCTCGGACCAGGTCATGATGACGGCACGGCAATTGTTCGAGCGCTATTCGCCCGACACCGATGACCCGGTGGCAATGCTCAAGAACATGGTGGAAGAGGCCCACATCGTCATTCGACTAACGGCGATTTCGGCAGAGCAGGAACCGCACAGCACCATCGCCGCATTTCTCATCAACCCCCGAGGCGACTGCCATTGGGTCCATGCAGGCGACTCGCGCATCTACCACTTTCAAGGTCCCCGACTCGCGTTTCGCACCAGCGACCACTCCTACGTGCAAGCGCTGGTGGACCGGGGTGAGCTGACAGAGGCTGAGGCCAACAACCATCCTCACTCCAACATTCTGGTCGGCTGCCTTGGCACCGAGAGCGACCCGCCCATTACCACCCACATCATTCCGCAGCTGCAACCGGGCGATGTCTTGCTGGCCTGCAGCGACGGGGTGTGGCACTACTTTTCTCCCACCGAACTGGCGTCGGTAGTCGATTCGCTATCGCCCCGCGAAGCCACGGAATTTTTGATTGAAAAGGCCCGCTCGCGGGCGCGCGGAAGCGGCGACAACCTGTCCCTCGTCGTCGTCAAAATCGAGGCGCTGGCCGAAGAGAGGAAGATTGCACGCCTAACACCGCTGGATATGGGCCGACCCTGAGGGTTAGGTCACCCTCACCCATCGGGAGCGCCGATGGATGTGCGGAGGTCCATCAGGCAACCAGTAGATAGACCCACCCTGCAGACAGCCAGTGGGCCCTTCATGACCCGGCCCAGGGGTTCTCAATGGGTCAGTGCAGCGGCGCAGAGGCAGCAGGTACTGGCAAGGGCGCAGCAGGTTTGCGGCCCTGGGCCAGCGCATCGGCTTGAGATTTTTCGACCCGTGCACGGCGTTCCTCGGCAGCTTGCAGCGCCTGGGCATGTTTGGCGCGCGACTGGGCAGCGCGGTCGGCTGTCGCGGTGGCGCGGGCGGCCTGTTCATTGGCCTGGGTCTGTGCACGGCTGTTTTGTTGCTGCGCGCGCTGGTGTGCGTCCTGATCCCGCTGCACCTTGGCAGCATCCGGGTCGGCGGCTGGTTTGCGGACCTGCGCATCGGCGCGTTTGCCTGCTGGCGGCACGGTCGCCTGCTTTTCTTCGATGGCCCGCAGACGCAGCGCCGCCTTCTCACGGCGCTCTGCATCATTGAGCTCAATTTCCTGCGCGCGCAATCGGTCTTGCGCCTCTCGCACCTTCGCACGCACGCCGCGCAAGCAATCTTCCACCGCAAAGCGCTGGTAGCACACGGCCTCTTCTAGCTGGCGCCGAGCTGTCAGTGCCTCGCGTTCGTGCGCTATGCGGCCATGCTCCGCCTTGCGGTGCGCGGCGGCGGTTGAAGGTGCGGACACGGACTCTTCTTCGGGTGCGGTTGCTGCTCTTGCAGAAGCCACCACCACGGGCGCCATGACGGTGGCCAGCACCCACGCAAGCGCAACCCACCGCCTATCGGATCTGCTCATGTCAGCCCCGTATCCACAGTGCGACGCTCCAGCGCCAGAAACTCCTTGGACTGCATCTCGTTGAGACGGGACACGGTGCGAGGAAACTCGTGAGCCAGAGGCCCTTCGGTGTACAGCTGCTCAGGCGGCACCGCTGCCGACAGAATGAGCTTGACCCGGCGGTCGTACAACACATCCACCAGCCAGGTAAACCGCCGCGCAGGCGATGCCATGCTCACTGGCATATAGGGGACATCGGACAGCAACACCGTGTGGAACTGCGTCGCAATTTCCAGGTAGTCGTTTTGCGACCGAGGGCCACCACACAGGGTCTTGAAGTCGAACCACACCACGCCCCCGGCCTTGCGACGGGCCCGGATCTCGCGCGCCTCGATATGCAGTACCGGGTCTTCGTCATGCACTTCGGCCAGCTGATCGAACGCCTGGTTCATCTCGGCGTCCGCCTCAGAGCCCAGCGGCGTGTGATACAGCTTCACATGTTCCAGCGTCCGGCGGCGGTAGTCTGTGCCGTTGTCCACGTTGACCACTTCGAGCCGCTGGTTGAGCAGGTCAATCGCCGGCAGGATGCGGTCGCGATGCAAGCCACCGGGGTAAAGATCGTCAGGCTTGAAGTTGGAAGTGGTCACAAAGCCGACGCCGTTGTCGAACAACGCCACCAGCAACCGATGCAGGATCATCGCGTCCGTGATGTCCGCCACATGGAACTCATCAAAACAAATGAGCTTGTAGCGTTTGGCGATGCGCTCGCCCAAAACGTCCAGCGGATTGACCGTGCCCTGAAGGGCTGCAAGTTCGCGATGTACTTCACGCATGAATTCGTGAAAGTGCAGGCGCACCTTGCGCTTCAGGGGCACAGCATCAAAAAAGCACTCCATCAAAAAGCTCTTGCCCCGCCCCACGCCGCCGTACATGTAGACGCCCCGCGGAATCTCCGGGCGGTTGATCAGCTTCTTGATCGCGTTGGAGCGTCGTGCCTTGTACTGGGCCCACTCGTCAGCACAGCGCTGCAGGGCATCCACTGCACGCAGCTGAGCGGGGTCGCTTTGGTAGCCTTTGGCGGCCAGCTCGGCCAGGTAAGCCTGTTTGACGGTCACGTTACGGATGCTCTGATACTACAAAATTGATAGCTACAAGCGCATGAAAATAATACACTTGCAGCCGATTGATATCTAAATATCAGAAGTTGAGCGTGCGCTTGTCCACGGCCAGCGCCGCTTCCTTGGTGGCTTCGCTCAAGCTGGGGTGCGCATGGCAGATGCGCGCGATGTCTTCGCTGCTCGCCTTGAACTCCATGGCCACCACGGCTTCGGAGATCAACTCGCTGGCCTGTGGGCCCACGATGTGCACGCCCAGGATTTCATCCGTTTCGGCATCGGCCAGCATCTTGACCATGCCGGTGGTGTCACCCAGCGCCCGTGCGCGGCCATTGGCCAGGAACGGGAAGCTACCGGCCTTGTACTTGACGCCGTCGGCCTTGAGCTGCTGCTCGGTGCGACCCACCCACGCGATCTCGGGGCTGGTGTAGATGACCCAGGGGATGGTGTTGAAGTTGACATGGCCATGCTGGCCGGCAATGCGCTCGGCCACGGCAACGCCCTCTTCCTCGGCCTTGTGCGCCAGCATGGGGCCGCGCACCACGTCGCCCACCGCCCAGACGCCGGGCAGGTTGGTCTTGCAGTCGGCATCCACCACGATGGCGCCGCGCTCGTCCAGGGCCAGGCCCACGGCTTCGGTATTCAGGCCGATGGTGTTGGGCACGCGGCCGATGGAGACGATGAGCTTGTCCACATCCAGCGACTGGGCTTCGCCCTTGGCGTTGGTGTAAGCGATGGAAACGCCCTTCTTGCCAGTCTTGATCTCGCCGACCTTCACACCCAGTTCGATCTTCAGCCCCTGCTTGTCGAACGCCTTCTTGGCTTCCTTGGCAATCTGTTCGTCCACGGCACCCAGGAACGTGGGCAGGCCTTCGAGGATGGTGACTTCAGCACCGAGGCGGCGCCACACGGAGCCCATTTCCAGGCCGATCACACCCGAGCCGATCAGGCCGAGCTTCTTGGGCACGGCGCCGACGCGCAGCGCGCCGTCGTTGGACAGCACCAGTTCTTCGTCGAACGGCGTGCCAGGCAGCGCACGGGCGTTGGAGCCCGTGGCGATGATGATCTGCTTGCCGGTCAGCGTTTCGTCGGCGGCGCCAGCCACCTTGATTTCGTAGCCGCCTTCAGCCGCTTTGACGAACGACCCACGGCCGTGGAAAAAGCTGACCTTGTTCTTCTTGAACAGGTACAGGATGCCGTCGTTGTTCTGCTTCACGACGGTGTCCTTGCGGGCGATCATCTTGGCCACGTCCATCTTGACGCCGGTGGCGGTGATGCCGTGCTCCGCAAAGTGCTTGTTGGCATGCTCGAAATGCTCGGACGACTGCAGCAGCGCCTTGGAGGGGATGCAGCCCACGTTGGTGCAGGTGCCGCCGGGTGCGGGACCACCCTTGTCGTTTTTCCACTCATCGATACAGGCCACGTTAAAGCCCAGCTGGGCAGCTCGGATAGCGGCAATGTAGCCACCAGGGCCGCCGCCGATGACGATCACATCAAATTGTTTGCTCATGGGAAATCTCGTTCAGTCAGTTGGAGAAAGACCCACCGGCGGGCAGGACCAGAGGTCGGGCCACGCGGGTGGGTCGATGCAGTCAGGGGATCAGATGTCGAACAGCAGACGCGATGGGTCTTCCAGCGCGTCCTTCATCGCCACCAGGCCCAGCACGGCTTCGCGGCCGTCGATGATGCGGTGGTCATAGGACATGGCCAGGTAGTTCATCGGGCGCACCACGACCTGTCCGTTCTCGACCATGGCGCGGTCCTTGGTGGCGTGCACACCCAGGATGGCCGACTGGGGTGGGTTGATGATGGGGGTGGACATCATCGAACCAAAGGTGCCGCCATTGGAGATCGAGAACGTGCCGCCGGTCATTTCTTCAATGCCCAGCTTGCCTTCTGCCGCCTTCTTGCCGAACTCGGCGATCTTCTTTTCGATATCGGCGAAGCTCATCTGGTCGGCATTGCGCAAGATGGGCACCACCAGGCCACGGGGCGAGCCCACGGCGATACCGATGTCGAAGTAGCCGTGGTAGACGATGTCGTTGCCGTCCACCGACGCGTTCAACACAGGGTACTTCTTGAGGGCATGCACGGCAGCCTTCACAAAGAAGGACATAAAGCCCAGCTTGGTGCCGTGTTCCTTGGTGAAGCTGTCCTGGAACTTCTTGCGCAGGTCCATCACCGGGGCCATGTTCACTTCGTTGAACGTGGTCAGGATGGCGTTGGTCGATTGCGACTGAAGCAGGCGCTCGGCCACGCGGGCGCGCAAACGGCTCATGGGAACGCGCTGTTCGGGGCGGCCGCTCAGGTCTTCCTTGCCAGCGGGCGCTGCCACCTGGGGCAGTGCCTTCGTAGGCACGCCGGTGGGGATCACGCTGGGCGCTGCCACGGCGGCCTTGGCGCCACCGGCCACAGCGGCCAGCACGTCGCCCTTGGTCACACGACCATCCTTGCCCGAACCGGCCACGGCCGAGACAGACAGGTTGTTGTCGGCCAGCAGCTTGGCGGCCGCAGGCATGGCCACATCACCCTTCGAACCGCCAGCGGCGGGTTGGGCTGCAGCAGCTGGCGCCGCTGCGGCAGCGGGCGCTGCAGCTGCGGGGGCGGCAGCCGGAGCAGCCGCACCCGCCTTGCCTTCGGTGTCGATCTTGGCGATCAGCTGCTCGGCCACCACCGTGGCGCCATCGCCCTGGATGATTTCGGCCAGCACGCCCGCCGACGGAGCGGGCACTTCGAGCACAACCTTGTCGGTTTCAATCTCGATGAGGATTTCGTCGACGGCGACGGCCTCACCGGCCTTTTTCTTCCAGGTCAGCATGGTGGCTTCGGCCACGGATTCGGACAGCTGGGGGACTTTGACTTCTACGATAGCCATATCAATTCTTTCGGAATGGGGTTTTGTTCTGTTGTCGGGTCGCAGCTGGCCTTACTTGGTCAGGACAAAACCCTTGAGCTTGGCAAACGCGCCGTCCACCAGCGCCTTTTGTTGTTCCTGGTGCAGGTGCGAGTAACCCACGGCTGGCGATGCCGAAGCAGCGCGGCCGGAGTAGCCCAGCTTCTGGCCGTCGAGCATGTTCTCGTGGATGTAGTGCTGCACGAAGAACCAGGCGCCCTGGTTCTGTGGCTCGTCCTGGCACCACACCACATCGGTGGCATTGGGGTACTTCTTCAGTTCGGCCGCAAACGCCTTGTGCGGGAAGGGGTAGAGCTGCTCAACGCGCAGGATCACCACATCATCGACTTCCTTCTCGGCACGCTTTTTGACCAGGTCGTAATACACCTTGCCAGAGCAGGCGATCACGCGCTTGACCTTGGCGGCCTTCTTCACGATGGCCTCGTCCTGCTCGGGAATCACCGTCTGGAAGCTGCCCTTGGTGAACTCGGACAGCGGCGAGGTGGCATCCTTGTTACGCAGCAGCGACTTGGGCGTCATGATGATCAGCGGCTTGCGCAGATCACGCACCATCTGGCGGCGCAGCACATGGAAGATCTGGCTGGCCGTGGTGGGCTGCACGATCTGCATGTTGGCGTCAGCTGCCAGCTGCATGAAACGCTCCAGACGGGCCGAGCTGTGCTCTGGGCCCTGGCCTTCGTAACCGTGGGGCAGCATCAGGGTGATGCCGTTGACGCGACCCCACTTCACTTCGCCGGAGGCAATGAACTGGTCGATAACGACCTGTGCACCGTTCGCGAAGTCGCCGAACTGCGCTTCCCAGATCACCAGAGTGTTGGGGTCGTTCGATGCATAACCATACTCAAAGCCCAGCACCGCTTCTTCCGACAGGATGGAGTCGATGACAACAAACGGAGCCTGGTTCTCAGCCACGTTCTGCAGGGGCGTGTAGGTGCCGATATCCCATTTTTCACGCTTTTGATCATGAATCACCGAGTGGCGGTGCGTGAACGTGCCGCGGCCACAGTCTTCGCCAGACAGGCGCACTGGATAGCCGCTGGCCACCAGCGAGGCAAAAGCCATGTGCTCACCCATGCCCCAGTCCACCGGGATGTCGCCACGGCCCATGGCCGCACGGTCGTCGTACACCTTCTTGACCAGTTGGTGAGGCGTGACACTCTCTGGGATGGTCGTGATCTTCTCAGCCAGGCGCTTCCACTCAGCCAGAGGAATGGCCGTGTCGCCAGCGTCCGTCCACTTCTTGCCCAGGAACGGGCTCCAGTCCACCGCGTACTTGCTCTTGAAGTTGGTCAGCACCGGGTCAACCGTGTGCTTGCCCGCGTCCATGGCAGCGCGGTAGGCCTTCACCATGTCATCGCCCAGCGATTCGCCCAGGCCCTGCGTGGCCAGTTTGTCGGCATACAGCTTGCGCGTACCGGGGTGCGCACCAATCTTCTTGTACATCAGCGGCTGGGTCAGCGCCGGGGTGTCCTGCTCGTTGTGGCCCAGTTTGCGGAAGCAGATGATGTCCACCACCACGTCCTTCTTGAACTCCATGCGGAATTCAAGAGCCAGCTGGGTGGCCAGCACCACAGCCTCTGGATCATCACCGTTCACGTGCAGCACGGGCGACTCGATCATCTTCACGATGTCGGTGCAGTACAGCGTAGAGCGGGTGTCGCGCGGGTCAGACGTCGTGAACCCGATCTGGTTGTTGATGATGATGTGCACCGTGCCACCCGTGTAGTAGCCACGGGTCTGGGCCAGCGCCAGGGTTTCCTGGTTGACACCCTGGCCTGCAAAGGCGGCATCACCGTGCACCAGCACAGGCAGAACCTGCTTGCCATGGGGGTCAGCACGACGGTCCATGCGCGCGCGCACCGAGCCCTCGACCACAGGATTGACGATTTCCAGGTGCGAAGGGTTGAACGCCAGCGACAGATGAACGGGGCCGCCAGGGGTGGTCACGTCCGAGCTGAAGCCCTGGTGGTACTTCACGTCACCTGCAGGCAGGTCTTCGGGGGCGGTGTGATCGAACTCTGCGAACAGGTCTTTGGGCATCTTGCCCAGCGAGTTGACGAGCACGTTCAAGCGGCCACGGTGGGCCATGCCGATCACGATCTCCTGCACGCCCTTCGCGCCAGCAGACTGGATGAGCTCGTCCATTGCAGCGATGAAGCTCTCGCCGCCTTCCAGAGAAAAGCGCTTCTGGCCCACGTACTTGGTGTGCAAAAAGCGCTCGAGGCCTTCAGCAGCCGTCAGGCGATCAAGGATTTGCTTTTTCTTGTCGGCACCAAAGCTGGGCTTGCTGCGGATCTTTTCCAGCTTTTCCTGCCACCAGCGCTTCTGGTTCTGGTCGGTGGCATACATGTATTCGGCGCCGATGGAGCCGCAATACGTTTCACGCAGCGCATTGATCAGCTCACGCAGCGTCATCGACTCCTTGCCGAAGAACGTGTTGCTGGTGTTGAACACGGTTTCCTGGTCAGCGTCGCTGAAGCCGTAGAACGAGGGTTCCAGCTCAGGGATCGCGGGACGCTCCGTGCGCTTGAGGGGGTCCAGATCGGCCCACCGCTGGCCCACGTTGCGGTAAGCGGCGATCAGCTGCTGAACGGCGGTGCGCTTGCGCCCCAGTTCAGAATCAGCTCCTGTGGCAACCACGACCTTGGTGCCGCCTTGCTTGGCGCGCTCGGCAAAGGCATTGATGACGGGCAGGTGCGGAACGTCTTTGGCGTTGCTGCCATCCACTGCGGGAACGTGCTGCAGTGCATCAAAGTACTCGCGCCACGTGTCGGGCACGCTACCGGGATTAGCCAAGTAGTTTTCGTACATCTCTTCGACATAGGGCGCATTGCCGCCGAAGAGGTAAGTATTGCCTTGGTAGGCTTGATAGACGGATGTCGTATCGCTCATATTCCGCTGACCTCCGCTTTCCTTGGGAAAGCATTAGCTGGTTGAGAAACCTTCCGCGACACGGCTGAACCGGTTGGCGGATGCGACTGTGGCTGGGGAAGGGCCTTGGTACGGCCGACATTGTGCCACCGAACGGAAGTCCACCCTCAAAAGCTTGGATACAGGCCATTTCAGCGCAGCGCAAAAAGGCAGCGCTGATCAGCGCCTCGCGTACATTCCAGGTATCCCGTTGCAACGCTCATTACATGCCGCACCACCACCTTCAGGACAAAGCCTTTTTGCTGCTGCTTGCCCTTGTCACCGTCGCATTCGGTGCCATCCTGTGGCAGTTCCACGGCGCCGTTTTCTGGGGCGTCATCCTTGCGATTCTTTTTGCCCCCCTACACCGCAAACTTTTGAAAAAAATGTCCAAACGGCCCACGCTGGCTGCGTTGTGCACACTCGGATTGTGTTTGGTGGTGGTGATCTTGCCCATGGCAGCCATCACGGTATCGTTGATTCAGGAGGCTACAGCAATCTATGAACGGGTGCGCTCCGGACAGATCAATTTTGGACTTTACCTGCAACAGGTCATAGCGGCGTTGCCAGCCTGGGCCGCCGGTCTGCTCGACCGCCTGCAGCTCACCAGCGCGGTAGAGCTGCAACAAAAACTTTCATCCTTTGCCGTGCAGGCCAGTCAATTTGTAGCGACCCAAGCGCTCAGCATCGGGCAAAACACGCTGGAGTTCATCGTCAGTTTCGGCATCATGCTGTATCTGCTGTTCTTCCTGCTGCGCGACGGCGCTAGCCTGGCGGTGCGCATCGGTCAGGCAACCCCTCTGGAAGAGACCCATAAGCGCCAGCTGGTCACCAAGTTCACCACCGTGATCCGGGCCACGGTCAAAGGCAACATCGTGGTGGCCGCCTCTCAGGGCGCACTGGGCGGCATGATTTTCTGGGTCTTGGGCATCCAGGGGCCGGTACTGTGGGGTGTCCTCATGGCCTTCCTGTCGCTGCTGCCGGCCGTTGGCGCCGGGCTGATCTGGGTGCCGGTGGCCATCTACTTTCTGGCAACCGGCGCCGTGTGGCAGGGAGTGGTGTTGACGGCGTTTGGCGTCTTCGTGATCGGGCTCGTCGACAATATCTTGCGCCCCATCCTGGTGGGCAAGGACACCAAGATGCCCGACTACATCGTGCTGATCTCCACCCTGGGCGGCATGGCCTTGTTCGGCCTGACTGGGTTTGTGATCGGGCCCGTGATAGCGGCCTTGTTCATGGCCAGCTGGGACCTTTTCGCACCACCGGCTGAGACGAACGCCCCCACCCACTGATATCCGCTGGGCCTTGGCCAAGCACGCCAGTCACGAGACATGACGGCCCAGTGACTGGCGCCGACCTCACCGCCAAAAACAAAAGCCTCCCGAGGGAGGCTTTTGGCAACAAACGCACTCATGAGCGCATTTTGGATCGGGTGGTAGGACGTACAAGATTCGAACTTGTGACCAACGGATTAAAAGTCCTTAGCAACTAGACAACAATGGATGATACTGGACTGTCACCAGCATCATAAACCATTGTTTTTAATAGACTTATTGTCCAAATCAGTCCGTTAGTGCGTGATACCATTCGCGCTCAAACTGTCACCAGACTGTCACCAGCGTGGCAAACGGACTAAGACCATGGCGACCAAAACCAGCGGGCAAACCATCAACGAACTGTCACCGGGGCAGTTCCTGAAATTGGGCAAAGTAATCCCTTCCGGATCGTTAGAGGTGCGAAAACTGGCATCTGGTGCTGTCTCCTTCTACTGGCGAGTCACGATCAACAACAAGACCGCTCGCGAAGTGATCGGCATATACGACCCGAGCGCACCGCCCAAAAGCCTCAGGCCGACAAGCAAAGGGTTTTCTGTGTTGGCCGCAATGCGTGCTGCGGAGGCTCTGGCAGAGCAGCACCATGCCAATCTAGCCAACGGCGGATTCGCTGGCGTGAAGGCAGCTGAGCAAGAGGCGAAGGACAAAGCCAAAACAGCAAAGCTGGAAGCTGCAAAGTTCACATTGCAGGCGTTGTTGACTGACTACTGCGACTACTTGAAGGCCCTGGAACGCGAATCGTACAAAGACGCACGTAGTATCTTCAAGCTACATGTGCTGGAGGCATGGCCCAAGATTGCCGCCCTGCCCGCCAACCAGGTGACTGGAGAACAGATAGCGGACATGATGCGCCGGGTGATTGAGCAGGGAAAGGCCCGCACCAGTAACAAGCTGCGCAGCTACATCAGGGCTGCGTACCAGACTGCGAAGGCCGCACGCTCCAAGCCCAGTATTCCGGTGAACTTCAAAAGCTACAACGTCACTCACAATCCCGCTGCAGACACGGAACCCGACGAAAGCGCCAACAAGGCTGACAAGCGCCCCCTGACAACCGAGGAGCTGCGCGCCTACTGGCAAGCCATCAAGACTCAGCCTGGATTCCGGGGTGCCGTCCTAAGGCTGCATCTTCTAACTGGTGGGCAGCGCATCGAGCAACTGGTGAACCTGCGTACCGAAAACGTGACAGCCGACAGCATCCTGCTATTCGACGGCAAGGGCAGACCCGGTAAACCCCCTCGCCCGCATACGGTGCCGCTGATTCCTCAAGCTGCAGTTGCGCTGCAGGAGTGCGATCCACAAGGCACCTATGCCCTGAGCACTGACAAAGGCGTAACACACCTAGCCGCCACGACACTGAGCGCCTGGGCGGTGGATGCATCCACGCTGACCGACTTCCAAGCAAAGCGTATTCGCTCTGGTGTAGAAACCATTCTTGCCCGTGCTCGCATCAGCTCAGACGATCGCGGCCGCTTGCAGTCGCACGGTATCAGCGGGGTACAGAATCGTCACTACGACGGGCACGACTACATGGACGAGAAGCGGCAAGCGCTGGAGACACTGTTCCGACTACTAGATGCACCTGAGGGCAGCTTCGTCTGAGGGGCCAAACGCGACCCCGCCCTCCGGCGGAATTGATCTGTCCAGACTAAATTAAGTCAGCCAGCCTTTACGCACGGAGTATTGGCAAGAGCAACTTCCAATTCGTTTACGACGCGGGTACCACCCTACACTCACAACAGTTGGATTAACTCCGGCGTAGTCGTGAACAGGCCCGCCTCAAGCCCATAAAGCGGCGGCACGTTCAATTGTCATACCAAGAAAGTTCAGCTTCAGGCTGATCGGAGTCATTCAAGGCTCAGTAGCCGTACGGCTGCATCCGCCAAAACCGGTCGTTGTGAATCGCCCAGGCCGGAGGCGATTTAGCATTCATCTACTGTTTAACGATGAACCGCCAAACGGTTCAGCTATTGCTGAGACACTTCAAACTCAAGTCAGCTGACTGCTGCCTCGACATCGAAGTGGGCGACGCCTTGGAACTTTCAGTGAGTTCTTGATCTGGGGAGTCCCGCTAACAGGACCTATACGTCGATTAAGAGACTGGGCTCAAATCGCCCATTTTCGACCACGCCGTTAGGTGCATAGCCGCGCGGGTTTGCTACAACACGCGTATCGCCCAGCAAGTAGTCGCAGCTGTGGTGCACATGACCGTGTAACCACAGCGTCGGTTGCCACCGCAGGATTTGCGCTTCTAGGTCTGAGACAAAGCATGCGTTGAGCGGTGAGCCTAGAAACTGATCCGCGATGCTGCCGCGCGACGGGGCAAAATGAGTAACCACCACGGTAGGGCCGTCGAATGGCTCGTCAAATCGATCCTCTAGCCATGCAACCGATTGGTCGAATAGCATTTGCGAAATAGCTGGTGTGAAGCGATCCGGGAAATCCGGGGCAACGCCGATGCGGCTGAAGTCGCGCACGAACGCTTGTGCTTTCTGCAGTCCTTCTTCTCGCTGTTCGGGCGAGTCGAACAGGCGGTAGTCCGACCACAGGGTGCAGCCCAGAAAGCGTGCGCCGCCGCTGCGCCATTCCTCGCGCTCCAGCACGCGCACCTGCGAACCTTCGGCTTGCTGGCGCAGCAGCGCCATGGTGCTGACCAGGTCGGAATCATAGAACTCATGGTTGCCGGCCACATACAGCGTGGGCCGGTTGAACTGGCGTGCCCAGGCTATGCCTTGCGCAGGGCGTTGCAGATCACCGGCCAGAACGACGACATCGGCATCGGTGTGCGGTAGTTCCAGGGGCTGCACGGACAAGTGCAGGTCGGAGAGCAGAGCGATCTTCATGGGCGGGTTCCGTGGCAACGATACAAAAACCATTCTGGCCCGGAGTACGAGGCCAGCCTGTGCATGCGGTTATTGCGGATATCCGGGGGCCTGTCACCTTTTCGGCATCTTCAGCGTCCAATGGTCACAAGCCTGTTGACGCCGACCGAAAACTGAGCCACTTTTTGGTGTGATGCCGACCTAAAACTGAGCCAGGTGTTTTACCTACCCTGCTGTTTTGTGCAGCAAGGGAATGAAGAGGGTGATCACCATGGACATGA